>TARA_R100000306_G_scaffold62604_1_pt1 | contig 143251 bp, 116 predicted proteins | sample TARA_R100000306 | Tara Oceans TARA_R100000306 (sample SAMEA2620824) | marine metagenome | biome: marine biome (ENVO:00000447); feature: mesopelagic zone (ENVO:00000213); material: "saline water (ENVO:00002010), including plankton (ENVO:xxxxxxxx)" | depth 1000 m | reverse complement strand
AGTATACCTGATTTAGCTTAAGGAATTAACCAGACGGGACACTAGTTCCCCAGCCGCACTCGCGGAGAGGCAGCGAGGCTGGGGATCTAGGCAATTATGGCCGGCGGAGCGAATTCACTTTCGACGGCTGAGGAAAAGTCGACAAGTCCTCCTGCTAGTAAGGGCGCTGTTGATCCCACTGGCACGGCAGTGCGGTGCTCTCCAGTGTCTTCACGGTGACAAAGATCACCCGTGTAGTATAGCGCGCAGAGTCCATCGTCATGCAGCTCGGTAAGCGTAACCGGTCATTCAGTTGGGGCCGGTTACGACATGCACCAGACGTAGGGGTCGTAGTCGAGTGCTATTATTTCTGCTTACGACGGAGCCAAAAGCCGGCCAAGCCAGCGGCCAGAAGTGGTGCGGTCGGACCGACAGGTACAGCAGTGCTGTCGAAAAACGTCACGATAGTTGAGCCTGAAAATGTTTCCTGGTTATCGCTAGGACCACCCCGTCCTCCGAGGAAATGCTCGACAGTGTAGTCAAAAGTATAGAGGTAGCTTTCTCCCAGCTTTGGGCCGTAAATAGCAGGCAATTTGCCTTCCTTTGTCACCCAGTCCAGCGCAAGACCCTTGTAAAAAATAGCCTCAAGACCCCAAAGCGGGTCGATCGGGCCGTCTTCGATCCAGAAGCTAAAGTAATTTTCGCTCTCTACGGTCCATTCTCCGACCAGGCTGATAGCGACTGTGTCAGGGTTCCCGTCTTCTATTTCATAGGAGTAAAGCGACGGGTCGAGCGCTGTGCTCGCGTTGATGTCGAGCTTGAGATGAGACGGGACATCGATGAAGCTGGCTTGTACCGACATGGAGCACATTAGCACCCCCGCGATCGAAAACGCATTGAAATTGTTCATGATTACACCTCCTGTGGTTTATTGTTTATGTGCAATGCACGGGGGCAGAGTAACCCGATCAGGTGCCGAGGATCTGTACGTAGAAGGGGCAGGATTTACCTATTCTGCAACTCAGTCTGAGTGAGGTCGCAGAACTCTCTCGGCGGTCAGCACCACTCGCGGCAGGAGCAGAAGCCGCTAGACATCTAGACGAGCGGCGCGTCAATCTGCGATGGCGATATTTTGCGGAAATCAAAGCGGGAGTTGTCTGGCGGATAATGCTAAATATCCGCGAGCGACTATCGGCGCCTAATTGCGATACCGGCTAAGCCTAATGCTAGCAGAGGTGCTGTCGGGCCTACTGGTACGTCGATTTCTTGTTCGCCCTCAAAAAACGACACGAGCATCGATCCGGTAAGGCCCTCGCTTGAACTGATACAGTCAAATGAGCAGCCAATATCCCAGTGATAAAGCGACACGTCATACTCGAATTTGTACGTTTCGCCAAACACTGGAGCGGTAAGCCGCTCTTTGCCTTCCTTGAGGTCGTATTGGTCTGCAGCGCCTATGAAGAAATGAGCCAATATATTACCGGCGGTGAAACCACCGTCTCCGGATATCGAGCCGTAGTAATTTTCGCTCTCCAAGGAGATTCGAAACCTCGGTATGATCGTTTCAGTCGACTCGAGGCCGTCGTCAAAGCTGTAGTCATAGTCGAAATGGTAGGCTTTCAATGCGCCTGTTTCGAATGTGGTAGGTGACTTGTTGATATCGTACTCAACTTTTTCGGGCAAGTTGATATAGGCCGCGCTGGCTGAAACGGAGCCGGCGAGCAGCCCCGCCATTGAAAGCACTTTGAGATAATTCATGTGTGGTCCTGCTTTAGATTCTGACTCGGTGTAGAGCAAGGGATATAGTACGCGGAAGATATTACAGAGGATGAAAGTGTAAGCTGTAGATATTACAGGGAATATACTATTAGGCCGCAAATAAAGCCAGCCACTGCCCATGCCGTGCTACCGGTAGCGTTTAAGCATTGGAAAGCCGTCATTGGCTGCTGAAAGTTTCCCGAGGATCTCTCGCCTCTAGCTATCGAGCAAGTTCGCTAATCTTTGCTAGCCATCTCTGCTTAGCTTTTTTGCCCAAATACACCAAAGAGCATGGGGCCAAACGGAAGCCGCTTCAATATGTTTGCAGCCAGAAGTGACAGCATGAGAGTGATGACTACCGTGATACCAAAGCCGGCTATGCCCCCAAGCCCGATGAAAACAGCCGCCATGCTCACTGCTTTTAGAATGACAGGTGAGTGGAGCAGGTAAATCTCCATTGTGTTAGTTCCGATATAGTTCAACACCCTATTGTCCGGATTGATCTTCATCATTGCAGAAAACATGAACAACAGTGCTGCGTATTGAAGAAAGATGTGACTATCGAGGCTCAATCCTTTGTATAGAAATAGCATCGTAAAAAATATAAGCGCCTGAAGCGCCAACATAGGCTTGCTGATCAATGCCTCACCCGCTCTTGCGAGCACGAGGCCGAGAACGTAAAACTGAACCCCCCAAATTGCATGGAGAATAGGCTCTTGTCCATTGGGAATGGCAAGATAAGGGCTCGCTAAAGTCAGGCACAAGTTCCCTGAAACGATGACAGCCAAGGACACCAAATAGAAAACTGCTGCACTCTGAAGTCTGTACAGCCGGACAAAGAGAGACGAAAAGAGTCGAATAACAAAAAGGGAGAAGAGGAAATATAACTGCGCAGAGAAGACGGCACCATATGCTTTCAAAGCGACTAAAGGAGCACTTGCACCTACGATCAGGTAGTCAGGGAAAACTCCCGCTCGCTCGAGAATATAGCGGCAAAGGGTGTATAGGACCGTGAACAGAAACCACGGTACAAGTAGCCGCTTGACGCTGTTACTTATGAATGCCGCGTAGCTAAAAGCCTTTCGCTCAACGCCTCTTGCCAACAGGTACCCGTCAGCCAAAAAGAAAATCGGGACCGCAACCGTAGTCAGACCAAGTGACAGCCAGATGCGCTGGTTGAGCGAGAGATCTAACACATAGCTTAGTGCGTGAATGCCGATAACGAGCACAACAGCAATTGCGCGCAGACTGTCGAGATAGTTGAGGCGAGAAGAGCTCACAGGTGGGCTAATCGTTAATGCAGTCATTCCACGACTCTGCGAACTCTATAAAATGCTTCAAAGATAGGCTACAGCCTACTTGATTAGAGGGGAAAATCCTCTGGAATCAGTCAAGCTTCAAGTCAGCCGGTGGTGAGGGAACCGCAACAACATTTCTGTTAGCAGAGCCTACCGCTTCCCTCAAGTTCATTTCAAAATTGTCGATACAAAACACCGTCGTCACACCCGGCAGTGGTCCACCGTTCATCCATCCTAACAAGTACCCTTGCTCGAGCGCATTACCCATGGTCGAATATTTTATCTGCTGTGGCAGCGGGGGGGCATATTCGCGCCCTACGATGTCCGGGTGATGGGTTCCTGTGAAAAACTCACCGTTCTTGTAAATCTCAACTTTTCCATAATCGCCGGGACCAGTGGCCAGTTCAATATAAACTTGTATTCGCTGCCAGGTGCCCGCTTTGTCTTTCAGAATTGGCTTTTTGGTCGCCAGCATGGAGTGGCCCATATTGAACTTGTCGACCGCGAGATTCAGAGATGGCGTTGCTCCTCCGCTGGTTCCCCAGCTTTCGCTGCCAATTTGCACATTAGTGCGAAAGCCTCCGTAAGTGCCGCCCCAAATCTCGAAAAATTTGTGGTTGTTAATCGCGTGGGTGTAATTGGCGGGGACGTAGAGATCGTAGCTCATCTCCAGTTGAGTGGTTTTGAACGGAAGCTTGAAGCGAAACTCCGCCCAGCTGTCGTCTGGCTCCGTTACTTTTGGATCAGAGATATCATAAGTGAAGGTGACTGTTTTTGCGCCTTTGGTACCCGTTGTGCCTGGGCATGACTGGCCATAAGAGCTCATGTGACCACCAGTCCAAAAATTGGCGTTACGAGCCCCTTCGAAGTCATCTTTGAAGGTCCAGTCTGGATCGCTGATTTTAGTTTCGGCCTGGACTCCCGAAGCTAAAACCAAAAGCGAAGCGATGAATAGCTGTTTCATGTATGAAGCCACCGTCTCTGAAAATTGTTAGGGGATTCTACGGGATTCAGAGCAAACCTGCTGAGCCAACAGCCCCAAGTTCACAAATCCAGAAACCACCTAGATTAAGCCAAGTCTACAACATCACGCCCTACGTAATGCTGCTGGTATTGTAGTAGAAGTGTAATTCCGCAGAGCGTGTCGCATTTCGTGCCCCGCTCTTGCATTAATTCTTCGCGGCAGCCGCACAGGCGAATTCTGGACACGCTCACGTATCTTGTAGACTGCCCATTCTCATCTCGGTAGCTAAAAGGATAAGCTAATGAAAATATTTAGTATTCTCGCTACAGCTGGCATTCTAGCGGCCCCTCTTTCTGCGCATGCAGGTTTTATCGATCTTCCTGATGCTGTTCAGTTTGATATCAATCAAAACCCGAGCACCTACAAGGTCGATTACAGCTTCGATTTTGACGATGGTGATCCTTTCACGGAAACAAGGTCTGTCATAACCTTTTACACGGTCGAAAATGAGAGCTATTACGATTGGTTCGATGACGGAGGGCTGAGCGTCGACTATGGCTTGTCCCATATCTTCCTCGGGCGAGGCAATATGGCTAGGGCCGCTGAGCAGGGTGCGGATCTTGAAAGGTCGGCAATATTTGGTCCAGTGCTCGGCGAGACATTCATTTTCAAGGTATCAGCAAACTTCTATCACTTCTGCATCGATGAAAGTTGCGAAGGTACAGAGGGTGTGCTCGAAAGCGGCTCGGCAACGATGCTCGTCTCCTTCTACGAAGGCGATGACGTCAATCAGGTGCCCGTTCCTGCTTCGGTCTCCCTGTTCGCAATTGGAGCAGCTGGTTTACTGGCGCGCCGCTTCAAGCGCTAAGCGGAGGAGAAACACGCTGCTAAGTAGGCAGCGTGTAGTCGCCATTACCCTTTATGTGACTACTTACCATTAAACATAAACGTTAGTACGCGGGATTTGGCTATCGCGAATTTATGTACCGCGAGCGCTAACATCATCACGATTGCCAGGGTGAAGAGAAACCCGATAAGGGGCGGTACTTGAAATTTTAGTAGGACCAGTCCCAGGACGACAACAAGAAGGTGGTGAACCAGGTATACCGAATAAGAAGCGTCAGACAGGAATCTGAAGATGGGGGAGGGGTCGTTTGTCAGCCTGTAGAACAGTCCGAAACACAGCGCCACCGAGAACCATACGACCAGCATATGCAAATATTCGTCGAGAATCTTTAGGATGAAAGTGCTCTCATTTGTCCAGAAAAAATCTAAAGCTGCACCCAACGCTATGATGGCCATCAGCAGTAAAATCTTGAGTTGAGTTAAGGCGAACATGACTCGAGGGCGGGTCTGGAGCCAATAGCCGAAGGCAAAGAACTGCAGATAGAAAAGGATATCGTATCCCTGGATTATTCCAGCCAGGTCCCAGTAAAGCGGGAGACCAGCCAATCCTGCCGCTCTCAGGCCTATCGTGTACAAAGGCATGAGAAATAGCGTGAAGAACAACATCCGCTCAGGATGATTCACCTGAAACGCCGACATCTTCTTGACGAACGATTTTTTGCTAAAAAAGAAGACAAGTGATGCGACAAGAAAATAGACGATTAGGTAGTTCAAAAACCACAGATGCGACACCCAATCACCTTCGACGAAGAAATTGAACCATCCGCTGTCTTTCCAGCCACTCCAGTCGAGCAGCATAGCTTGTATTACATTGAGGGTGAGGCCTGTGCATATAAGCGGCACAGCTATGCGTCTCAAGCGAATACGCAGAAAATTTCTACCGCCGTACTTTTTTAGCGTCAGGATGCAAAAGTAACCTGACACCACAAAAAAAGCAGGCATCCGGAAAACATGGAGCACGCTGGCTACGGCTCCGGCAAACGGGCTCGATTCGGTATGATAGAGGAGCCAGCTTCGCTCAGGACTAAAAAGCTGGGCCGAGTGCAGCACTACGCCCAACATCATCAAGATGCCGCGCATTGCGTCAAGATAGAAAAGCCGGTTGTTCAAAGCCTTCGTCCAAGGGAAAGACGTGAATTATGAATCAAGAACGCGGGCCGGCCTAGTGTTCATATGGTATAGCGATGAATCAAGACTTCAAAGTGGATTCAAAATACTGCCGCTTTTTTCGCGTTGCATCAAACTTGTCTGGATACTGAATCTCGAAGTGAATATCACCGTCGAAATATCTTAGAAGTTCGCCCTGAACCGCGGCCTCGTGCTTCTTGTTGGCAGGGTCTTCAATTAACAGAGTGACTTTACCTGGTTCGGATTGCACAGCTTTGTAGCTCATCAGCAAATTATTCTGCAGTGCCAGATTTTTGAACACGTAATAAAACGTCAGTGCCGGATAGGTACCGGTGGTTCCTATTACCTTGGCGCCTTTTCGTCCCGATATGTCCTTCACCAAGGGGTGGGCTCTGCCGCACTCACACAGCGAGTTGTCTAGAGTAACGGCGTCACCGAGGTTATATCGAATAATCGGGAACGAGTACGAAGCGAAATTAGTTACCAGCGCTTCGCCCTGATCATTTGTTTCAAGAAACAGGTTCTCCACGTTGATGTGCATGTTTCCTTGTGGACACTCGAACGCAATCAGGCCCGACTCTGCGGCTCCGTATTCGCTGGTGACCTTCCGACCGAACGCCTGTAGAGATTCCCGGTGATATATATCGAGAATCATTTCTGAAGTTCCTTTGACCATTTTTAGCGCCGGCCGTTCTAGATTATTCTCATTAATTACCTTGGCGATTTCATAAACCATCGACGAGTAGCCGTTCAGAAAGCTCGCGTTGGCGAGTTTATGTGAGAAGCGGCCAATTTCCTCGACGCTGTAATTGAAAAGACGAAACCTATTCTGCAATGCGTCCAAGAGCTTCACTTTTACAGCTTGGCGGCTAGAGATGTTGTATCCCCAGAGATAGCCGTTTCGGTCCCACGGCTTTACGCCGTACCAATCATAGGCCCGCATTACACTGGCCCGATTGAGCGAATCCCAACGCTCATTTCTGCGGAATTCAAGTGCGGCACCTGAGGTGCCTGAGGTTTCGGCAATACGCGTGAGCTCATCGAAATCTTGAGCGTGAACCGCTTTGTTCTCTGAAATCAGTACGCCCTTAGACGTTTCGGGAACTACTTTCAAGTCGTCGAAATCAGAGAACGTTTTAGGGTCGAAACTAGACTCAGCAAATAGCCTTCTGTAATAGGGCGAATGCTTGCCGGCAAACCTGAGGAACTGTGCTGCGTTCTTGAGCTGAACTTCGTGAAGCGCCTCTTTTCCCAGCCACTCCGATTGTTTCAGCTCATCATACTGCCGGAACAACGAAGGATTTCTGCGTTTAGCACCTTGCTCAAAAATTAAACGAGCCAAGTTCTTGTTCATCGTGGATAACTCGGCATTGAAACTAGCCTCAATTGTGGTGATCTCGTCGAACGGACTTCAGCAGATCTACAGTGAGTTGATATGGATGCGTATACCACTCGGAGATGGCTACACGGTTTAGCGAGTAGGGGTCACTAGCAGCAGTTACAGTACCGCCAAAACATGACAAGCAACACTGGAAACCGGCATCCTGAATAATTCTGCGGCCGGACTCGGTAATGTTTTCTTTCCCACCGTAAGGATATGCGAAAAGAGACACTGGCTCTCCACCGAGCTCACTCGTCAAAGCATCTCTTGAATTCTCGACTTCACGCCTGATCTCAGGTTCGGAAAGCGTACCTAGGTCTGCATGCGTTACCGTATGGGCGCCAACGTCGAAGCCGTCGTTTGCTAGCTTTCGAACTTCCTCCCAAGACATCCACGCGGGGGACGGCAGATATTTCTCGTCCCACCAGGCGATTGTTTCATTGCCGATGAAGCCTGTGGTGACAAAAAAGGAGGCCGGCAGCCCCAATTCTTTCAGAATCGGGGCTGCATTGAGGTAATTGTCTCTGTAGCCGTCGTCAAAAGTGATAACAAGCTTTCCTGCTATTGACTGTTTGTCGTTCAGAAGCTGAATCATTTCGTGTAAAGAAATAACATCAAAATGACGCTTGAAAAATGCACAAAACATGCGGAACTTGCTTTCTGAGCATGTGAGGCTATCACTCAGGTCATCGTTGACCCGGTGAAACGCCACGATTACCCCTCGACTCTTTGTAAAGCGTTCGAACTCGGGGCTTTTAAGCAGGTAGCGACCGTAGTAACTACGTAGCCATGCCTTCACGAGCCCGTACAGCTTTAGCGGCCGACTTCCTGGAAGAGAAAGCGCCCAAGTCATAGCGTGTTCAAGACTGAGTTTAAGATTTTGAAAGTGTGCAAAAAATCACTCACTGACCTTTGGATGGGTTCGCCTTTAGCATATGAAGAATGCGCTTTGGCTAAGCTCAATGTACATTCCGATAAGTCTAGCAGTAAAGGTTCAATCGGACGATGCTTTGCACCCCAAAGCACTTCATTTGCCCCAGCATTTGGCGGTATCTACTCTAATTCGGTAATTTTGCTATCAGACCTGTAAGTCAAATTAGGAGCAGTAATTGAAGGTGAGGTATCCTGGGCTATTGAAAGTACTGTGTTTTACACTGGCGTTGATCGTCATGTTTAGTGCCTATCGGATTTACATCGATGATACTGTGCAGGGACAGGTCAGACGACTAAAGCTTTCAGATTTCGTTGAAGGAGAGCCCGATCCCATGAATTTGGCGCTGGGCAGCTCCACTATACGTCAGATGCCTGATAACGTCGCGTGTGGACCTTGGCTTAATCGCGGAATAGGCAACGCTAAAAGTCCCGACATACTGGCTTATATTTCTGGGCTTCCCAAGAGCAAGTGGCAACGCATTCTCCTGTACACTGGAGACAACGATATTGCGTTCGGGGCGTCGGCAGAAGTTGCTGTTGAAAGAGCTGTTGAGCTCATCGAAGCACTTCATGAGCGTCTACAGCCGGATGTCCTTTACCTTTTGCCTGTAAAGACCGCGCCGGCGAGAGTGAAGTTTGCCGACGCCTACAGAAGCTTCAACCGGCAGCTCGCCGATTTTGCGTCCCGAGACTCGCGAACGATATCTTTGCTTGAAGGCTCAGAGGTGCTAGATCCTTTTGACTCTGAGTTGTATAAAGATGACGGCATACACCTTACTGAAACAGGTTATGGAAAACTACTGGATCGGTTGCAAGCAGTCTGCCGGTAGAAGAGACCGGCAGACTGGCATGCTGTCACTCAGCGTAGAAAAGATAATTTGGTTCTCGCTGCCTGCAGCAATTCGCTCGCTTCTCTTCGGTCAATATTTGAAAGGGTCATAAACCATACCCAAGCCCCGAAGAACATCAACAGTGAAGCTTTTACAGCAACATTGAATAAGGAAAGCTCATAAAAACGGCTGAACAAATATACGAGACCCGCTGCAGCGAAAAACAACGGTAACACCTCCTTCCAGTTGCCACTCACTCTGAAGAGCTTTTGAGCAACCGCGTAGATGAGTGCGAACTTAATCAGGTAGCCAAAAAAAGTTGAGATGACGGCACCGGCGATCCCGTAAGCCGGAATCAAAACCGCATACAGGCCCAAAATCACGATCGCACTAGCCACCTCGCAGTACGCCAGGTACTTCGTCTTCTCCCGCAGAAAAATCCCGAAATTGAAGTACATCGTCCACGCATAAAACACGAAGCTGAACACGATGAATGGAGCGTAGTAGGCGGCATCCCAGAATTCGGGTGCGGCCATCAGCTGGATGACTTCAGGTATAAAGGCGCAGAAGCCGAGCGCTATGAACAGTACATAGGCATTGATCCGGCGGAACATATTAGCGAAGTGACTGTCTCTACCTTCGACGTCCTTGTACACCTCATAACGCCGCCCCTCCCAGAACTTGAAGAAGGGGTCCCAGGCCAGCGCGACAAACAGAAAGCCGAACTTATAGGCCAGTGAATAAATGCCAACGTCTTCAAGGCTGCCGTACTGTCTCAGGAAGAACCGGTCACCGAAGGTAGTGACGAAGGACGCTGACGCCACGAAAATCATGGGAATACTGAAGACGAAAATCTTCCAGGCGACGGGCGGTCGAAAATTCACGCCAGTGTCTCGAAGCAGGTAGATCGTCAGTATGATACCCACGAGCAGATTGGCCAGGAATGCGGAATAGATAACCCCCGCGACGCCTAACTCTTTGTATACGACGAAGTACAGACTGAACCCGATCTGCAGTGACAATTTGATCACGCTGACGATTAGATAGGCGTGGGCCTTGTTCTGCAGTCGCATGTAGATGATCGGGATCGTGGTAAGCGCTTCGAAAATCAGCACGGCAGCAAACAGCATGAACAGTGACTGGAAGTCAGGCTGATCGCTCACGAAATCCGATAGCCATGGCGAGCCTACGATAAGGACGAAAAAGCCGAGTGTGTTGATGGCAACGCCCAGAAAAAACGCCGTACTCATAACCTCGCGCTTCTCCTGCGCACTATCCGCCATCGAGTAGTACTGAAATATCGCCTCACCAATCCTGTTACAGACCAGAATTCCCGTAAAATCCAGCGCCATCGTCATCAGCTCAACCGTGCCGTAGTCGCTCGGCGTCAGGTAGCGGGTGTAGATGGGCAGCATGATCAGGCTGCTGATATGCCTGAGAATGTTCGCTATGGTGTATAGCGAGGTTTGCGATACGGCGCTGGCCATGAAGTCCTCTTGGCGCGATTATTCGGGTCGTGTAAGCGTCGGGATTGTGTCCCGCTTATTTACTGGGCGGCTATCATAAGGCTTACGGGCTGCTTTTGGCAGTTTACTTTTCCATTGAACAGGTAAGCGGCCCAATCGAAACGCCTGACGACGAAATGGTGAATGGCCAGGGCGATCGAAAATGCGCTGGCGCTGGTCACCAGGAGCAGTACGAGGGGATTGGTGCTCACATGCAGTAGCACAGCTGCAATCAGAACGACCAGGAAATGATGGAACAGGTAAACGGTATACGAAGCTTCTGATAGGTAGCGCAAGGTCTTGCCACCGCCATTGGCATACCTGCGAAACAGGCCGAGGCAGAGTGCCACGGCAGCCCATACCCACAGCATGCGCGTGTACTCGGCGATGGCCACGCGCAAATAGGTCTCACCGCCACCCCAGAGGGCATAAGCGCCCACGCCGACGGCTATTGTCAGAACGAGCTTCCAGATATCGATGCGTACCAGTGCGTCCATCACACCAGGATGACTGTAGAGCCAGTAACCCACGATGAAGAACTGAATGTAGTAGAGGAACTGGTAGGTATCGATAACCCCGCCAATATCGTAGGTAAGCGAAATGAGCGTGCTGTCGATGCCCTGGAGCACCAGGGTGAAACACGGCAAAGCCAGCAACATCCCAAAGGCCATGGCATTCGGGTTTGGAATGGCGAAGGCGGTGACCCGCTTGACCAGCCACAGTGGCGTCAAGGCATGAAACAGGGCGGCCAGTATGAAATAGAAGAACAGGTACACCAGGAACCAGAGATGGGAATCCCACTGTCCCTCAAGAAAATAGCTGCGCAGAGAGAAGGCCTTGCTGTTGAGCTCATCCAGAAAGATGCGCTGCAGAAGGTTTAACGTGAGTGCAGTGGTGATCGTCGGAATGACAATGCGCTTCAGGCGCACGGAGAGGAATTTTTCAGTGCCGTACTTGTGCAGGGTCATGAGGCAAAAGAAACCCGAGACGACAAAGAAGGCTGGCATCCGGAAGTAATGGATGATCTCCACCATGAAGTAGGCTGCGATCGAGCCGCCTGACCCGGAGACGAGCCAGGTGTGGCCGCTGCTGGCAACATAGCCAGCATGGAGCAGCACGCCGCCCATCATCAGAATGCCCCGCAGGGCGTCTAGATAGTAGATCCGCTCTGTCAAGCAAGTACGTCTTCGATAGCTTTCACGGTCTCGTCGGTGACGTCTTCGTGACAGGGTAGGGTGAAGAGTCGATCAGCGAAGCTGCGGGCATTTGAAAAATCGGCCTTGCGGACCTCGTCCGACAAGGGCACATCAGCCATGTCGGGGAGTGCCTTGCCATACATGGCGCTTGTGCCGATACCTGCCTTGTGAAAACGTTTGAGCAGATCGTCACGATGAGCTTTGCTTTCAGCCAGTACAGGAAATCTGAGCATGCGCCTGGCCTCGTACAGCTCATCCTGGCTGGAGCCTATGAGTGAAAGCTTATAGTTGAAAGAGACAATACGAAGAAGCCGCTCGATGAGTGCTCGCAACTCAAAGTTGTTTTCGAGTCTGTAGGCATTGGCCGGCAGCCAGGACAACCTGGCCTGGTCGAGCGGAACAATCGGTAGCGGTGGCTTATAGCTGGTGGCACCAATATTGAGCCCTGGCACCTTCAATAGCTGGGCATAGACCGCGGGCGTAATGACGAGATTGTAGGCCGCTATCTTGGCCTCTATTTTCAGTCGCTCAAGCGTCGAGACCGCCCGCGGATTGTATTGGCTGAAGTCGCAGAGATGATGATACTGCCGATTGATCAGCAGCATACCTCCACCAAGCAGGCTTACTGGCTTACCTTTGCCGAAGCTCGCTACTACAGTGTCGCCAAAGAAAGACTGTTCCTCTGAGGAGAACGGAAAGGCCTGTGCCCGATCCTCAATGATGTGTCTTGCGCCGCGAGTTCTGAGCGCCTGCCACTGCGCCTTGTCGAGTTCTGGCGATTTGCCGAGAAAGTTCGCAGCAATCACCGCCACGGTTTTCGGGCTTATCGCCTCGGCAATCTGCTTGAAACCCGGAAAGGGTGACCTGGGATCGCAGCTATCTACCAGCACCGGTTTGACCTTGGCGCCAACACAGGCCGTGATGAGATCGGGGCACCCGTAGGCCGGCACGATAACTTCGGCTTCGCTGGGGACCTTGAGCGATGTGTTGCTGTCGTCTTCTATCGCGCAGCGTACTGCAATCTGAATCGCCAGTTGCAGAGCTGCCGTGCCGGAGTTGACGTAGCAGGGCGCGTAGTCGGCATACACAGTCGATGAAGTCGCAGTATGACGACTGCCGCGCTCGGTGATAATTGGGTGCCCAACCGGTCTGACGTACTTGCTCATGCCTTTGTGTTTACCTTTTCGATGGTTGCCACGTGGTCATGCGGGTACCTTTGATGAATTGTACGGCCGCATCCGCAAGTGCAAGATTGACCTGACAGAAGAAGTACAGGATTTTCAGGCCTCCCTTACGCAGTTCCGGCTTGTTGTGGGCTGCGAGCGCGGCACCGTAGAATGCTATCTGTAGTACGAACGTGAGCATGTAAAACGGCTTGTTCAGCAGGAACAGATTCGCCACGAAGGTCATCAGCATGAACCAGGGGACAGCCCAGCGCATGAGCTTATGGCTGAAGACCTGGAAAGAAAATAGGCCAAATTTCCCGGGGTTGAGTACTTCGGGATGTCGGGCGAGGGCGGTCATGCCACGAATCGCCGTTCTGAGCTTGCGCTTGTACTCCTTGGTCTCATCCTTGATGTTCGGATAGTAACCCAGTACATCAGGGCAGCTGATGGCCTTGAGACCTGAGCGGGCCGAATTGAGCGCCGTATTGAAGTCGCTGGGGGACTGAATATCCCATTGGTCACAGATGCTGCGTCTGGCAGCAAAGAAGGAACCGCTAAGGCCAACCAGGCCGGCCACGCGCGACTCGAGACTGCGCAGCCACATTTCATATTTAACGTAGGCCCCTTCGCCAGCAACCTCACCGCTACTGGAAATAAAGCGGTCTTCGCTGGAAATGGCCCCGACCTCTCCATCGGCAAAATAGGGCAGCAGCTTCTGCAGGGAGTCCGCTGGCAGTTCAGTGGCAACGTCGCTGAACACGATGATTTCACCGAGCGAGGCCTTGATCGCACAGAGCTGCGCATATTCCTTGCCGAGATGCTGGTCAGCTCGCACCAGTCGCACGCCCTGACTGGCATAACTCTCGACGATGGCATCGGTGCCATCGGTAGAGAAATCGGACGCCACGATCAGTTCGAAATCGACGCCAGTCTTGTCCAGTGCGAGTGAATTTTCGATCTTCTGGGCGATCTTGCTCTCTTCGTTGTGCGCAGTAATGACCATGCTTACGGAGGGCAGCGCATCTGTGGCGTGAGTCAAGGCAGATCGCGTCGCCTGTGAGCCGCCAGGCTGGCTTGCACGGGCACCCAGCATCATGAGTATTGGAGGGTAAAGAAAATAGCTGTAGAGGGTGCCGAGAACGCCCAGCCAGAACAGTAGTAGCATTGGAGAATTCCTTGATCTGAAGGCGTCGAAGTATAGCAGAACAGGGACGGAAAAAAGCCGCTACATCGCTGCAGCGGCTTTATTTTCAGCGGCTTCCATGCCGCGTGATCGCAATCCAGCCTAGACTAGGGCTGATAGGTTTCATCCAGGGTCTGACCTTCATCGGTAGGCTCGATACCCATTGAATCCTGTCTGTTCTCCTGACCGGAAGCAGTAGCCTCTGGCTTGATGATGCTGTACTCCTGCTGACTGATCTGACCATCGCGGTCGACGTCGATCACATCAAAGTTGCGCTGTACGATCTGTGCGTTGTCGCCAGCATCCTGTACGTCGCTTTCTTCGATGAAGCCATCACCGTTCTTGTCCAGCTTGTTGAATTCTGGCAGGTCGGCTGATGCTGATTGACCGCTGTTAGAGGCGGCTGGCGACTGTGTAGTGCCCATGTTGCCGCTGTCAGTGGTCTGTCCGGTAGTATTCTGGGTGGCGCCGGTCTGCTGTGAAGTTTCGGCAGCTACGGGGCCAGAGATGCCCAGTGCGAACACTGCGGCAGAAAGAATCGATGCACTTGTGACCTTGTTCATAATTATACTCTCCATGATATCGGTGCACGTTTTTGAACCGTGCTGGTATTCAACTAGAGTGAATGTCCAAGTGGTGGATTGCAGAAATCGGGCCAGGTCTGTGCTGCGATGCAAAATAAATCAGGCGCTGGCGCTCAAGCCCTTGTTTAGTCTGTGCTCCCCGCAACATATACGTATTCAGACCGGGTGGGTACAGCGAGCAACGATCGTGTAGTCACGCTATACTTCAGCCCTGACCTACCATTAGCTCTGTAATATTTGCATCTCCAGGACCCCTGCATGCCGAATGAGTCTAACGACCAGCGCAAAGTCATTCTCGTTGCGCTCCATACGCCTGTGAACACCGGCTATGCTATCGAGCCACTGGAACGGCTCTTTTTCGAAACAGCACTTGAGCTCACCGCCGAGCCGCGGGATGTGCTGCTGAGCTACGCCGATCTCAGCAGTGGCCGCCCGCATTGGCTGGATGATTATCCGAACGAGCGCTTTCCAGATCTCGATACAGATCAGATACGTGTGCTTGAAGCGCCTTACCGTGACGAGAGCGAAGCCTTTCACGAACGTTTCGCCGGTCAGCTCCGCGAGGCTGGTGTCAACTGCGTGATCGGCTTCGATCTGCAGGTCAACCTGCCGGTCATCCGAGCGATGCGCAAAGGTGGCGCCAAGCGGATTGCCACCTACTGGGGCGCACCGATGAGTTCGCTCAACAGTGGCCTGAAGCTGTTACTGAAGCGCGTAGAAGTCGCGTTGCGACGCTACCAGCCGGATCATTATCTGTTCGAGTCCTACGGCATGCAGGACACGGCCGTGCGCGGGCGGGGTATTCCGAAGAAACGCACCGGTATCGTCAGGCTCGGGGTCGACCCAGACCGATATACCACGCGCACGACCGAGGGCTACCTCGAAAACGAATTCAATATACCTGATGAACGCAAGACCTTCTTCTACGCTGGCCATATGGAAGCGCGTAAAGGTGTCCACGTTATCGTTCAGGCACTGGCTCATGTCGTGAATGAGCTTGGTCGAAAGGATATTCATGTACTCATCTGCGGTAATAAGGGCAATGAAGCTGAAACCTTCGACAAGTACTACAAAGGCACCAGGGCAGTGGAATATCTCACCTTTGGTGGCTATCGTTCAGATATCGCGACTATCTTGCCGAACTGCTACGCCAGCATCATCGCCTCGACCGGATGGGACTCCTTTCCACGCTCCTCACTCGAAATGGCAGTGAGTGGACTCCCTCTGCTCGTATCGAACCTCCCGGGGCTGAACGAGACGGTCGACCCCGGCGACACTGGCTTTCTGTTTGAAACAGGCAATTATAAGGCGCTAGCCGAACGTATGGTGCAACTGGCAGATGATCCTGCGCTCAGACAGCGCATGAGCAGGGCCGCTGTGGCCAGGGTGCACGCAAGTTATACGGTTTCACACCAGCGCGAGAACTTCAGAATCGCTATGCAAAGGATTTTTCAATGGTAGATGTTTCCGTCATCATCCCGGTTTACAACCGTCAAGAGACCCTGTTGGAGGCGCTGGACAGTCTGTTCTGGCAGCGCTCCTTCGAGGCATCGACCGAGGTCCGGCGAAGCGATGTGGCCAACGAGCCCAACAATGTGGCTGAAGAGCGGCGAGTCATCGACGTTGAGGCCATTATTGTCGACGATGGTTCCGCGGAGCCGGCAGTGCTGCCGGAACCCTTCTGCCGAATGGATAATGTCAGGCTCATCCGCAAGACCAACGGCGGTGCATCGTCGGCGCGCAATGCTGGCATGGCGGCGGCTCGGGGTCGCTTCATAGCTTTTCTGGATTCTGACGACCTGTTTGCTGCTGACAAACTGCATCGCGTGGTGGCGGTGCTGGATAAAAATCCCTCCGCCGGCTTCCTGTTCAGCGACTTGAGTCGCTTCGAACGCATGGGTCCGGTCCAGCAGGATGAGCCAGGCAAGCTCAAGCCGCGGCTGAAGTATATGGAGAAAACCAACTCGGATTTCTATCCTTCCGTGCGCAAGCTCTGCGATGAGCTGACGGCCGTGGACGAACAGACCTACCTTATTCCAGGGCGGATGCTGTTTCATACCTTGGCTGCTGGATATCCGGTCTTCCCCAGCACGCTGGTCGTGCGCCGTACGATTACCACTGCCATCAAACCCTGGCTCGAAGGTAGACGGCTTTCAGAGGATCTCGACTATGTGCTCAGGCTCTGTCGAGTGACCCACGGGCTCTATGTCGATGCGCCGCTGTCATATCTGGGGAGAGGGGAGGACAACGTTTCGGGTGACGCGCTAAAGAGTGCTGAGGCCGACATCGAAGTGCTCGAATTGATGGACGCCTCGCGGCGGAACAGTGAGCAGGTCAATGTGGACAGACGTCGTTCACAGATCCTGCCCGGCGCCCTGCAGTTCCGGTACATGCGGCTTGGCTATAGTTACCACGCCGCGGGCCGTTTTCACGAAGCCGCCCGCGCCTACGCCAAGGCCTTCCATTATGGCCTGCGAAGCGAAGACGATGGCGCCGGAAAGCGAAACCTGAAAATCCTGGCCAACGCGGCTCGTAGTGAGCTACGTTCCTGGCTGGACTGAGACATGGGTTGATTTGTCTCCGCATGAGTCCGCCTCGTAGGCGGATGGCTTTTGCTAGAAGGCGGGCTTGTGCAGGGCCAGGGCGAACATCAGCACCAGTTGTCCAAGTGCTGCAGCTGCGGCGAGAATCCGCGTCTTGCGGGAAAACTTAGGCTTGAGGGCGACGAGTCCCGCAGCGATATAGCCTATGAGCAATAACACTTTTAGCGTCAGCCAATGATGAACGAAGGGCATCCACGGCGTGACGATAACGAGGCCGATAGCGGCGACCAGCAGTGCGGTGTCGTTGATGTGGGGCAGGAAGCGTAGCGGGGTCTCACGCCACCCCGGTTTGCCGGCGGCATCCAGGCCGATTCTGGTCATGAACAGGAGCGCCGTGAGCGCTGCGGCGAGCATGTGTATCATCTTGAGACCGGCATACCATTCCATAGTTCACTCTCTTGTGTGATGTGTTGAATATCGCTTCAGCGGATAGTCTGGAGCTCGCTATTCTGTGGTCCATACTGTCAGGAGTGCAAGTGCGTCATCCATATCGTATTCTACTGCGCATCGAGGCCACCTGAGTGCATTATGGATATCCTGATCATCTTCGGACTGATCTTACTGAACGGCGTTTTCGCCATGTCGGAAATCGCGGTTGTTTCATCGCGTCAGATCCGCCTGCAGCAGGCGGTCGATAACGGCAGCGAAGGTGCAAAAGTCGCCCTCCAGCTCGCCAACGATCCCTCACGCTTTCTTTCCACCATCCAGGTCGGCATCACTCTCATCGGCATATTGGCTGGTGCCTACGGCGAAGCATCGATAGCGCGTCAGCTGGAAGCGATGCTTGTGACTGTCGAGCCCCTGGAACCCTATGCCAAACCGCTTGCCCTGACCATTATGGTTGCCCTGATCACCTACTTTTCGCTGATATTCGGAGAGCTTGTACCCAAGCGTCTGGCGCTGCTGAATCCGGAAGGCATAGCCAAGGTGCTGTCGCAGCCTATGAATGTGCTTTCCCGGATCGCCCGTCCACTGGTCTGGTTGCTCGGTATTTCCACCGAGTTCATGCTCAGACTGCTTCGAGCCAAGCGCGCTGATGAGCAGCCGATGGTGGAAGAGGAAATTCGCTCACTCATGCAGCAGGGTACCGAAGCGGGCATCATGGATGAGACCGAGCAGGCGATGGTGAAGAACGTGCTTCGCCTCGACGACCAGCGCGTGGGTAATATCATGACCTTGCGGAAGGATCTGTATTACGTCGACCTGAAAGACAGCTTCAAGGAAAACCGACGCAAGATCGCCAGTAGCCCACATTCGCGCATCCCGGTATGCAAGGGCGGTATCGACAACATCGTTGGTGTCGTTTATGCCAAGGATGTGCTCAACAAGGTAATGTCGGCTGAGGAGCCTGATCTTGCCGCCCTAGTAAAGACCCCCTTATTCATTCCACGTTACGCCACAGCGCTGCAGCTGCTCAAACAGTTCAAACAGTCGAAGAGCCATATTGCCATCGTGGTAGATGAACACGGGCAAACTAGCGGTTTGGCGTCGCTTAACGACGTTCTCGAAGCCATCGTGGGAGATCTCCCGGCAGACGACGAAGAATACGACCCCGACTTCGTCGAACGCGAGAACGGAACCTGGCTGGTAAGTGGGCGGGTGGATATCAGCGCCTTCAAAGACCACTTCGATATCCGCAAGCTGCCGGAGGAAGAGTATGGAAACTATCATACGCTCGGCGGGCTCGTGTTGAATGTGCTGGGGCATCTGCCACGAGAAGCGGATGTTATGAGCATCGGGGACCTGGCGATCGAAGTAGTCGACATGGACGGCAATCGAGTGGACAAGCTGCTGATTTCGAACAAACAGGCGACTGCGTCTGTTTCTGCTGCAGCTTCCGCCCCTGCTGCAGATAAAAGCGATGCGATGGCTTCGCCGGGCGTTAACGAAGAAAAAGCGTAACGTTCTGATCAGGGTAAATTCAAGCGAAGATTTCTTCGACCACGTGGGGGCGAGAACAAGCGCTTGCAAGTATGATCATTAGAGCCCATGCGATCCTTGCCTGGGCAGATATCACTGGCGAAAATGGTGTCCAAGGCAGGATTCGAACCTGCGACCTACCGCTTAGGAGGCGGTCGCTCTATCCAGCTGAGCTACGAGGACATCTGGAAATGAAGAACGGCAGTATATTCGGATGCTCGGGCTATGTCAGCCCTGAAGGCGGATTATCTGCTTGTCCAAGCAAGCAGGCGTTCTAAATTCCACCCCACAACAGTGTCAGTCGCAGATACTGGTACACTGGGAGCGTCGGCCAATCTACTTTCTGGAATGAGCATGAGCGAGAAGTCTTCCAATGGTATGTCCAAAGCATCGGATCCCACCGAGGCCGAAAGACTGAAAACCTTTGTTGCCTCGGTGACAGATTACGCCATCTATATGTTGAGCCCGGAGGGCATTGTGAGCAGCTGGAACGCTGGCGCGATCCTCTTCAAGGGCTACCAGCCGGAAGAAATCATCGGCAAGCATTTTTCGTGCTTCTACACCCAGGAAGATCAGCTTGCGGGCGTGCCGGAGCGGGCGCTGAAGACAGCGGTCGATACTGGCAAGTTTGAGGACGAAGGGTGGCGAGTGCGCAAGGATGGTTCGAGATTCTGGGCCAGCGTGGTGCTGGACGTGGTACGCGACAGCGAAGGTAAGCTGCTTGGCTTTACCAAGATAACGCGTGATTTGACTGACCGAAAGAAAGCTGCCGAGGCTCTGCACGCCAGCGAAGAACGCTTTCGCCTACTGGTTCAGGGGGTGAGCGATTACGCTATTTATATGCTTTCGCCCGAGGGCATCATCACGAACTGGAATTTTGGCGCCGAACGCATCAAGGGTCACGATGAGCATGAGGTGGTAGGTACGCATTTCTCGCGGTTTTATACTGATGAAGATCGTCTGAAAAATATGCCCCAGAAGGCGCTGGCTACTGCCGAGGCCGAAGGTCGATTCGAAAGTGAAGGCTGGCGCGTACGCAAGGATGGCACCCGCTTCTGGGCGAACGTGGTCATCGACCCTGTGCATAATGCGTTTGGAGAACTCATTGGATTCGCCAAGGTTACGCGTGATATCACCGAGCGGCGCGAATCTGCCCAGGCCCTGGAAAAGGCCCAGGACGCACTGTTCCAGTCACAGAAACTGGAGGCCATCGGCAAACTGACAGGGGGTATCGCCCACGACTTCAACAATCTGCTCAGCGTGATCGCGAATGGTCTAGCCGTGCTGCGGATGAAGGGCGTAGATAAGCAGGGCCTGAAAGTAGTGGAAAGCATGGAGCGAGCAACATCACGCGGCGCCGATCTCATTCGGGATCTGCTGTCGTTTGCACGGCAGCAACCATTGAAGCAGGAAAGTAATAGCGTCAACGGCATCATAGCTTCATTCGAGTCAGTGCTTCGCCGAGCCAATCGTGGTTCAGTCAACATCGATCTGGAGCTGGCTTCGCATCTGCCGCAGGTCATGGTAGATGCAGCTCAACTGGAAGCAGCCTTGCTGAATCTGGTCGTCAACGCACAAGATGCGACCCCTGCGGGTGGATCGGTTTGTATAAAGACAGGCGTCGTGGGGCTGGGAGCGAATGAAATCGGTACACTGCCCGCCGGCCGTTATGTGACCGTGACCGTCACTGACTCAGGCATTGGTATGTCGCCTGATATCGCGGCACGCGCAGCAGAGCCATTCTTCACCACCAAGCCAGTTGGCAAGGGAAGTGGCCTTGGCTTAAGCCAGGTGTACGGCTTCATTCAGCAATCGAAAGGTGACCTCGATATTAAATCAGCCCTTGGCGAAGGTACGAGCGTCACAATTTATCTGCCTGCGCTGGCTGAAGCCGAACATGAGGAACTCGAAGGGCGTAGCGCCCGCGAGACGGTCCTGATTGTTGATGATCAGTTGGACGTCCTGGAGATGGCCCAATTACTATTTCAGAACTTCGGTTACGAGGTGCTGTGTGCCAAATCGGGCGAGGAAGCGCTTGATCTACTGCAGCGGGTAAACGGCATCGACATACTGTTTACCGATGTTGTCATGCCAGGCATGAATGGGCTGGAACTCGCTGAAAGAGCTCGCGCACTTCTGCCAAGCCTCAAAGTTATACTCACCTCTGGCTACACCGGCCTCGCCGATTTCGCTTCCAGCGGCGTCAGTCTCGAAGATTTTCAGTTCGTTGCAAAACCATATCAGGTCGCCGATATCATCAAGATCTTGCGCGCCACTACTTGATAGGCAGGTTGCAATCCACGTGATATGAATCGAAATGACTCAACCTGGCTCCGGTTATAACGCAAGTTTGAGCGGCTAAAGAAAATCATCAAGTTGCGCGCTTGCGTCAAATTTCTGCTACCGAAAGTCAAGTAGGGTCACTGTGGTGGTGAGTATCATTCCCTCCGTGCTTCACACACAGGGATACAGCTCATGTCGCAAGTGATTGCTTCCGCATTAAGAATTTCAGGTTTACCGCTCACCGCATGTAAAGCGGGGATACCATCATGAGACGAGTCGTCGTGACGGGTATCGGCATTGTTTCGAGCCTTGGTTCCAATCAGACAGAAGTACACCACTCTCTGGCCGAATGTCGATCAGGCATCGGCGCCAACGCCGGCCATATCGAAAACGGCTTACGCAGCCATATTTCCGGGCAGATCGATATCGATTTTGCCGCCCATGTTGATCGCAAGCTACTGCGCTTCATGGGGGACGCCTCAGTCTACAGTTATATCGCTATGAAAGAGGCGATTGCTCAGGCGGGACTTACGCCTGCTGAAGTCTCCAACGAGCGCACTGGATTGATCATGGGCGCCGGCGGGGCCTCTACTGAAAACGTTATGGATGCGATAGACATCCTGCGCGACAAGGGCATCCGCAAGGTTGGTCCATATCGTGTGACCAGAACCATGAATAGTTCAGTCAATGCCAATCTGGCCACTCCATTTGCGATACGGGGCGTCAACTACTCAATCACCAGTGCCTGTGCAACCAGTGCGCATTGTATAGGTGCAGCTGCTCAGCAGATTCAGTTCGGCCTGCAGGACGTCATGTTTGCCGGCGGCGCGGAAGATTGTCACTGGACACTGTCGTGTCTGTTCGACGCCATGGGCGCACTGTCTACCGGCTATAACGACAGGCCAAAAGAGGCTTCGCGACCTTACGATGCCGACCGCGATGGCTTCGTAATCTCTGGGGGCGCTGGCGTGCTCGTACTGGAGTCGCTGGAGCGGGCGCAGGCACGTGGTGCCACCATACTCGCCGAGCTGACTGGCTTCGGCGCGACGTCCGATGGCGACGACATGGTCGTGCCTTCAGGTGAGGGCGCCGCACGCTGTATGCTCGAGGCCGTGCGTCAGGCTAATGCCATCCATAAGCGTCCAGTCGACTACATCAATGCCCACGGTACCAGTACGAAAGTCGGCGATATCGCCGAACTCAAAGCCATTCGCGCAGCCTTTGGCGGAGAGGGCGCCGACGCGTCCATGGCGAAGATACCTGCCATCAGCTCAACCAAGGCTATTTCAGGACACGGCCTCGGCGCTGCCGGGGTGCAGGAAGCCATTTACGGCCTGCTTATGATGCGTAACCGTTTCCTCGTTCGTTCCGACAACCTGCAAACTGTAGATGATGCCGTTGCAGAGTTCCCGATTCTCAGGGAGATGCAATACGACATCGACGTCAATCGCATACTGTCCAACAGCTTTGGTTTCGGCGGAACCAATGCCTGTCTCGTGTTCGATAACTGGTCTGGTGTTCACAGGGAAAAAGCTGCCATGGAGGGTCTATCATGATCGTGCGACCGAAGATCAGGAACTTTATCTGTACAACCGCGCATCCGGTCGGCTGTCACCGTCAGGTGGCCGAGCAAATCCAGCAGGCTAAAGCGGCGCTGCCAATGGAAAAGGCGGTTCACAATGTGTTGATCATTGGATGTTCGACGGGCTACGGGCTCGCCAGCAGGATTGCTGCCTCGATCAGCTCTGATGCCGCTACGCTGGGCGTTATGTTCGAGAAGCCGGCGACTGAAGTACGTTGTGGCAGTGCTGGCTGGTATAACAATATGGCCGCTGAGGCCCTGCTGAAATCCGAGCGTCCCGATCAGCAGATTCACACCGTCAATGCCGACGCCTTCAGTCAGGAAACCAAGGATCAGGTCATTGAGCTGGCCACTGAAAAGTATGGCAAATTCGATCTCGTCATCTACAGCCTGGCTGCGCCGCGACGCAAGGACCCTGTCACCGGCGAGATCTGGCAATCTGTGCTCAAGCCAATAGGGGAGCCCTTCGAAGGCATCACGCTCGATACCGATAATGAGGTCCTCAAGTCGGTCAGTATCGAACCCGCAACCGATGATGAGATCGAACACACGGTCAAGGTCATGGGCGGCGAGGACTGGGCGGACTGGATGAGTCAGTTGCACGCGGCCGATCTTCTGGCGGTGGGCTGTGAAACTGTCGCCTATCACTATGTCGGCAGGGAGTTGACCTGGCCTATCTATGGTCAGGCGACCATTGGTCGTGCCAAGGCGCATCTTGAAGAAACAGCGCATGAGATCAGCAGGCAGCTCAAGGATATCGATGCCAAGGCCTTCATAGGCGTCCTCAAGGCCGTTGTCACGCAAAGTTCATCTGCCATCCCCATCATGCCGCTCTACATTGCCATTCTGTACGACGTTATGAAGGAGGAGGGCACACATGAGACAGCAATGGATCAGATTCTGCGCTTCTTCAGTACCCAGTTGCTCAGTAGCGGGCGACGCGTGGAAGGCGGTGTGCGCCTGCGGGTAGACGACTATGAAATGGCTGATTCGGTACAGGCTGAGGTCGCAAGGCGATGGGCGGCAGTCACAGACGACAGCTTGCCGGAACTGGCCGATTTGAGGGGTTATCGTGAGGATTTTCTGAAGCTTTTTGGTTTTTGCTGTACTGATGTGGACTATGATCAGGACATCGACCTGCTAACGGGTCAGGCACAAACCAGGGTGGCCTTGTAGGCCGCTCGCTAATGGACAGGAAGGATCAGACATGACCAGGGCCAAACACACCAATAACACCAAGACACCAGGAGTGGTCGACCGCGCGCCGGTATTCGATTTGGACACAGTAGCGGCCGGGATTCCCGGGCTCCTGGCGCCGGAAGCCGTCGAAGCTGAAGTGGCCAGGATCAGCCGCCTGCCAATCGAGGATTACGAACAGGCGGTCATTCAGCCCGTTCGTCAGAGCCAACGTTTCAGTGCACGCAAGATTATGAAGGCACTGGTTCACAAGATCGTCAAGGAAAACGATGACGGCCCACTGTACGCTCTGGACTGCTACATGCTCAATGAGGCAGGCAAGCGGATTCGGGTCGGTCTGATCGGCCAGAATCGGGAGAATCGGCAAGGCGTCTGGAGCCCGGAGCACCATCGAAAGGCCGCGGAACTGGCGGTGAAGTTTAGCCGCAAGCGGATGCCGCTGATCACCTTTATCGATACACCGGGTGCAGATGCCGGCGAAACGGCCAATCAGCAGGATCAGGCGCATAGCATATCAAGCTTGATCACGGTGATGGCGCAGCTGCCAGTTCCCACAGTGGGCATTATTCTTGGCACTGCGTACTCTGGTGGTGCAATTCCGCTGGCGGCGACCAACGTGCTGCTTTCAGTTCGTGATGGTCTGTTCAGTACCATTCAGCCACAGGGCCTCGCCAGCATTGCGCGTAAGCAGAAGCTGGCCTGGCAACAGTGTGCCCAGCGTGTTGGGGTATCGGCGTGTGAGACGGCTTGCAAGGGCTGGATCGACGGTATCGTAGACTATTCGCCGAGTGATCAGCGTGAAGGTCTCGAACATCTGAAATCAGCTGTGGTTGGTTCGTTGGCCTTTCTGGAAAAGCAGCTGAGCGTCTTCGTACAACCCGATGGTGCTGCAGTGTTCGCGCCAGTCGGCAGCGAATATCAGCGAAGCCTGGCCGTATTTCTTGATAAGCCTGAGCGCTTGGCTGGGCCGAATAACAGCTACTACGCCGATTCGCTAACACAGCTACCCAGCCTCTTTGGCTACACCCTGCGACACATGCGGCAGCAGCAGGTCGCGTCGCGCCTGAGCTTCACCACCATTTCCTCGCTGCCCGCCGCTGGCAGCGTGGCGCCGATACAGCCGCAGCAACAAAGCAGCGAGAAGCTCGGCGTGTTCAATGAATGGTTTCAGCGCGAAGAAAAACTGATTTACGAGCAGCGACTGCTCGACCGATACGAGCGTTTCCAGAAGGCGCGTCAGGCCAAGGATGAGGATCGAAGTGCGCTGGCTGCACTGGTATTAGGAAAGCCACAGGAAAAGTATCGACAGGCGGCAGAGGCTTTGGCCTTCGAGCTTGGCCTGTATTTGTACAATCGCTGGAAGGCTCAAGCTGCAGAGGGATTCGTGGCCTTGAGCGAGTTTCTGGCTGAGCAGGCAGCAAAGGGTCGGACTGAAACAGAGACTGGCGAACTGCCGGCAAAAGAAGACGTCACATTGCCACAGCTGATTCGTCTGCCTGAACTCAATGCCTGGCTGGCGCCAGTGAGCCTTCAGCTCCAGTTTTTCGACGCACTGTACGATGGCATTTTGGGTGAGCTCGAATTGGTCGCCAGTGAGGCCAACCGTTATAGAAGTCTCAGTGAAGAATCGATGGCACAACTGCTCGATGCTGCGCTGAAAGCAACCCAGAACGACGTTTGCTGGGTAGACGCAAATGCTCGAGAGTTCTCGACCTGGCTGACGCAGCTGAACGAGAGCGACGACGTTGAGTGGTTTCTGCGCCAGGTTTCGGAATGGAAGCAGCGCCAGCACGCAAGGCTCTCTGAAAGCCTGTTCGTGTTTCTGACCTACCTCTTTGAAAATCTGATTCCTCGCTATATGCAGGCTCAGGCGGGCGGCGAAGCCTTCGATGGCAAGATCAATCCGACCTGGATCGGTCGACGCAAGGACTTCTGGCATCGCCTGTCCATTGCCTACTGTGACCTGCAGATTCAGGCACTGCAGAAGGAATACAAGAGCCAGTGGCCCGAGTGGACTGGCTGGGTCGACGAGCTGTGTCGGGATTTCACGCCCCAGCACGACGATTGGGTCTCCAGTGACCCCTGCGCCTTCCCCGGCTATCTTGAGAGTATCCATAAGCAGATCAGCGCGGGTAAGGTGCCTGCGGGCATCGTGACCGGCATCGCCACATTGAAGGTGGCTTCGCAGCCAGTCGGCCTTTTCATTTCCAATCTGGCCTTCCAGGCCGGCGCTCTGGATATGGCCAGTGCCCGTAAGTTGCTGGCCCTTATTCAGCATTGTGAAGACAAGCGCCTGCCCATAGTAGGCCTTGTCTCTTCTGGTGGCATGCAGACCAAAGAGGGTGCGGGTTCGTTGTTCGCGATGGCGGCTGTCAACGAGGCGCTGACTCGCTTTCGTCAACTCACTGGTCTGCCGGTGATCATGGTCGGTTTCGGAGACTGTACCGGCGGTGCCCAGGCCAGTTTTGTGACCCATCCGCTGGTCGAAACCTGGTATATCAGCGGTGCGAACATTCCCTTCGCGGGGCAGATCGTCGTACCGAGCTACCTGCCGTCGACCTGCACCCTGGCTAATTATCTGTCAAAGAACGCCAAGGCTGAGCCCGAGACTGACGCCACAATGACTGGTTTACTCAGTCACCCCTTTGCCGATAGTTTCGACAGACGCCTGTTGCAGATCGATTCGCAGGCGCCGCGCCCACGCTGCAGCCTGCAGGATATGCTGAAGGCCAGGCTGAACGGCGGTAAGCTGCCCCAGGCCAATGCCCAGCCCAGTGACGACGCAGCCGCTTTGCAGCAGCACGAAGGCCGGGTCGCAAAAGTATTCGCGCCGGTAGAAAAGCTGCTGATTCATGCCCGCGGCTGCACGGCAGTGAAGCTGATCAGGGATGCCCAGCGCAACGGTACCCCGGTGGTTCTGGTGCAGTCCGATCCTGATATGGGTTCAGTCCCCGCAGAGATGCTGGGCGCTCGCGACGAGCTGGTCTGCATCGGCGGCAATACGCCCGATGAGAGTTATCTCAATGCCAACAGTGTATTGAAGGTTGCGAGCATGACTGGCGCTGACAGTCTGCACCCAGGAATAGGTTTCCTGTCTGAAGATCCTGACTTTGCCAAGCGCTGCCAGATTCGAGGCCTGAATTTTATTGGCCCTGATTATCGTGCGATGAGCGTAATGGGCGACAAGGCCAGTGCACTTAATGCAGCCATGGCAGCGGATGTGCCTGTGGTGCCCGGTAGCCATGGCATCATCTCCGATGCCCAGCACGCTCGCCGTCTGGCAGAAGAAATTGGCTTCCCCCTGCTGTTGAAAGCTGCATTTGGTGGCGGTGGCAAGGGCATCGCCAAGCTCACCAGTATGGACGAGTTGGCGGAAACCTACACGCGCCTGCGTCGTGAAGCCGAAGCCGCCTTCGGTCGCGGTGCACTGTATATGGAGCGCTTCGTTGAGCACATGCGGCACATCGAGGTGCAGGTGCTAAGAGACAGCCATGGCCATTGCAGCCTGCCCGGTATCCGCGATTGCAGTGTGCAGCGCAACAATCAGAAGCTGCTCGAAGAGTCTGGATCGACCATGCTCAGCGAGACACTCAAGCAGAGCGCGCTCACCTATGCGAAGCGCATCGCTGATGCAGTCAATTACGTCGGCGCCGGCACGGTCGAGTTCATCTATGACCTCGATCACGAATGCCTCTACTTCATGGAGATGAATACCCGACTGCAGGTTGAACATCCAGTTACCGAAGCGGTGAGCGGCATTGATATCGTGGCACAGCAGCTCAGGATCGCCTCAGGCGCATCCATCGCCGATCTGGCGCCAAAGGAGGAAGGCTACGCCATCGAAGCGCGAATCAATGCTGAGCAGGTGATGCTGCGTGATGGCAGCTTCAGTTGTCAGCCATCGCCTGGTCTGGTGCTCGATCTCGTCATGCCCAAGGATAGTCATGTCGATGTGATTAGCTGTATCGACAAGGGCAAGGCGGTTGCGCCGTACTACGACAGTCTGGTGATGCAGATCATTGCCAAGGGCAATGATAGGGCAGAGGCCATTGAGAGGCTCACCGCCTTTCTGCGCCAGACCCGGATTGAAGGCATCGTCACCAACCTCGACTTCGTCGCTGCCATTCTCGAAGACGAAGTCTTCCGTGGTGGTAAATTCGACACTGGCTTCCTGCAGGGCTTCGGCTCCCGTATCGATGCCAGCAGTCTCCAGCGAGAGCCCTCCGGCCGCGCCGTGTCCGCAAAAGGCGGAGATATTTCAATCCCTGGCACTGCAGAACTCAAGGTGCTTGCGCCCGCGTCCTGCATTTTCTACCGCTCGCCAACGCCCGATGAAAAGCCCTTCGTGACTGAGGGCGACGTGGTCGACACCCAGCAGACCCTGTGTCTGATGGAAGCCATGAAAATGTATTCACCGCTCAAGCTGCGCCATCTGAACAAGGCAGGTGAGGAGCTCTATGCCGACGGTACCCGCTATCGAATCAATCGTGTCATGAACGACGACGGGCAACCGGTGAACACGGGTGATCTGTTGTTCGTGCTGAGTCCGCTGCCTGCCGAGAAGAAAGCCGCCCAGGTGGATAGCAAGCAAGCCGACAGCAAGACTGTCGCCGAAAGCAAGTAAGGCACTTGATCAATCAGCGTTGCACACAAGGGAGATAGAGACGTTATGGATACACAGAACGGACGAGATGGTAAAACGCTATCAAGCGCCAACGAAGCTGGTGCCGACGAGACATCTGCTGCGCGCCCGGTGGTGCTGATCACTGGTGCCAGCAGAGGTATCGGCAAGGCCATTCTGCAGAAATTCTGCCTTGATGGCGCATACGTCATCGGCACTGCGACTTCGCAAAATGGAGTCGACAGCATCGCCCGTACTATCGACGAAAGTGGTGGCATTGGCCAGTCGCTTGTACTCGATCTCAGTGACGAGACGAGTATTCCCGAGCTGGTCGATGCCCTGAAACAGCAGTCGATACAGGTGGATGTACTGGTCAACAACGCGGGCATCACCGACGACCAGCTCGCGCTGGCAATGAAACCCTTGCAATGGAGCCGGGTCATCGAGACGAATCTCAATGGCACCTTCAGGCTCACGCAGTCTCTGCTGCGGCCCATGCTGCGCAAGAAGCAGGGGCGCATCATCAATATCAGCTCGGTTGTCGCCAGCAGCGGTAACGCTGGCCAGTGCAACTATTCTGCGTCGAAGGCGGCGCTTGAAGCGATGACCCGGAGTCTGGCACTGGAGCTGGCCCGCAAGAACATCACTGTGAATGCTGTCGCGCCAGGTTTCATCGCCACGGATATGACTGACGAGCTGTCTGAAGACGCCAAAGCTGCCCTGCTGGCAAAGATTCCTGCTGGCAGTATGGGGGCGCCTGAAGACGTTGCGGCGTGTGTAGCCTTCCTTGCTGGCGCGTCAGCTCGCTATATCACGGGACAGGTCCTCCACGTCAACGGCGGCCTGTACATGTAATCCCGGGCCTCATGCGACCCTAACTATCCCAATCAAACCACCCGAAAGTCCAACTGGAAGAAAGGAGCACTACCATGTCTACCCAACAAGAGCGCGTCATCGCGATCGTCGCTGATCAACTCGGCGTTGATAAGGAACGCGTTGTCCCCTCAGCGACATTTGTCGAGGACCTCGGCGCAGATTCGCTCGATACTGTCGAGCTGGTCATGGCGCTGGAAGAAGAATTCGGCTTCGAAATCGAAGACAAGGAAGCTGAGAAGATTACCAGTGTGCAGGATGTAATGAACCTGCTCGCTCGCACCGAAGCCGCGTGATCGACTGAACTGAAGCATGGCTGCCGGCAGGCATTCGGCGGTATGCCGGCGCCGTGCAGCTCGGAATTTCAATTTGATGCAATGGAGTGTCCGACTGATGAAAGTGCCAGAAACCTTTGAAACGACAGTGTCCATCGACACCCTGCGGGACAAGACGATTCTGCTGACAGGCGCAAGCGGCTTTGTCGGCAAGGTGGTGTTGGAGAAATTACTGCGTTGCGTAGGTGGCAATGGGCGGATCTTTCTATTGATGCGCGGCAATCGGCGCTTTCCCTCAGCAGAAGACCGCCTCTACCATGAGGTACTGCAATCTTCACTATTCGACAAACTCAAAAGCGAGCAGGGTGCAGAGTTTCTCGAGAACTGCCTGAAAAAGCTGCACTGCCTGGAAGGCCATCTCACTCAGCCTCTGTTCGGTCTGGATCACGAGACCTTCGCGGCAACGGCATTTTCGCTCGATCTCATCATCAACGCTGCCGCCAGTGTCGACTTTCGGGAGCCGCTCGATGATGCGCTCAAGACCAACACTCTGGCGCTCGACAGCCTGATAGATTTTTCAAAGTTCACGCCGCACTGTCCGCTGATCCACGTGTCGACCTGTTATGTTCATGGCCATCACGCCGGTTTCTGCCAGGAAGGCAATGTTGTCGCGTTCAGCGGCGATCTTCCGCTGCTCGATACTGGTTATGTCGATACAGATGCCGTGGTGAGCTCACTGCAGAGCCGAATCAACGTACTCTATGCCACCATCAGTGATATCGATGAACGTCAGGCCGCATTGGTCGATCTTGGCTTGGAGGTGGCCAACGCCTATGGTTGGAACGACACTTACACCTTCACCAAGTGGCTTGGTGAGCAGCGCCTTCTGAACGCCTTGCAGGGCCGGGCACTGACCGTGCTGCGGCCTTCCATCATCGAAAGCGTACTGAAAGACCCTACACCCGGCTGGATCGAAGGCTTGAAGGTCGCCGACGCTGTGATCATGGCGTACGCACGTGAACACGTCATGCTCTTCCCTGGCCGCCCATCTGCCTCGATCGACATCATCCCGGTTGACTATGTGGCGAACAGTATTCTCATCAGTGCTGCCGAGGCACTGAACGCACCGTGCCAGCATCGCTTCTATCAATGCGGCAGCAGTGCAGAAAATCCGGTGACGCTGAAGACGCTGATCAAGCTCGTTCGCAAGGCCTCGACGACGCCCGGCTCCGGCCTGGATAGGTTGTTTCCGCGACAGCCAAAGAAATCCTTCGTCATGGTGCCCGCGCCGCTGTTCAAGCTTATTACCGATGGCGGTTTGAACTATGAGCGCTGGAACTATCGTCTGCGCAAGACCTTGGGTCTTAGCAGCAGCAAGCGCGCATTGATGAAGATGGAGACCACGGTGCGCCTGGCGGTCGTTTTCGCATTCTACACGACTCAGCGTTACACCTTTGACAACAGTGAACTGCTGGCGCTGGCGGACCGTCTGAGCCCCGCCGACCGAGCCGCCTTCCCGGTGTCTACGGCCGATATCGACTGGGCGCATTACCTGGGAAATATTCATCTGAGTGGCTTGAACAATTTTGCGCTGAAGCCGCGCCCAAAAAAGCCCGAAGAGCCGAAGCTACTGCGTCGCGTCGATAAGGCTCACTAAGTACTGCAGGTAAACAGGCCCTCGATAGGCGTGTACCGACCGTTTCCCTGCCTGTCTGCAATACTGGTATGATCATGTTCCGAGCAGCACACAGAACATGGTCCGAAGGGAGTCAGACATGGGTCAACCGCAGTCACAAAGCCAAAGCGCCTTTATAGGGCAGGGCTCTGAATTGCGGGATCTCGTGCGTGAGTTGCCCTGGCACGAGACGTCGTTGGGCGCCATCGACGAGTGGCCGGCCAGCTTGAAAACCACTGTCTCGATCGTGATGAACTCGCAGCAGCCAATGTTTCTGTTCTGGGGGCCGGAGCTCATTCAGATCTACAATGATGCCTATCGTCCCAGCTTTGGCGAAGGCAAGCATCCCGCGGCGCTTGGGCAGCCAGCCAAACTGTTCTGGCAGGAAGTCTGGGACGTCATCGAGCCGATGTTCGATGCAGTGCGGGCGGGAGATTCGACCGTGCTGCATGAGAACCAGCTGATACCGGTCTGGCGCAATGGCCGGGTAGAGGACTGTTACTGGACCTACACTTATAACGCGGTGTACGACGAGACGGGCACTGTCGCTGGCGTGCTGGCCATCGTCACGGAAACGACCGGCAGCGTAGTGAGCGAGCGCCGCCAATCGATTCTCTCATGGCTTTCGGTCAAGCTCCGTCGCTGTACTTCCCGCGAAGCCGTCTTTCAGCTGTTGCAGCGCACCGCAGCGCTGCATCCGGTCGATCTGCCGGGTATTCTCGTCACTGACCATGCTGAGACGGCTGCCCCCAGCCTGACGCTCACAGCGAACGAACTTGGGCTGGATGTGAAGCTTGAGCTCACTTTCATCCTGAATCCTACCGTGCCTTTCGAGGGTTATCGGGCCTTCCTGAGCGATATCACGAGTCGTGTCGGCACCGTCCTGCTGGAGGCCGAGGCCGAGCAGGCGAGGGCGCTGGCTGTGGCCGACCGCGACCAGCTCTTGATGAACGCTCCAGTCGGTACCGCTGTCCTGATCGGCGAAGACCTCGTCTATGAGCTTGCAAACCCGCTCTATCTTGAAATGATCGACCGAGATGACATTGTCGGCAAATCTTTCGATGAAGTCTTCCCTGAACTGATCGACCAGCCGATACGAGCGACTTTTCAGGACGCGTTTCGCTCAGGAAATTCTTACTCTGATAACGAGCTGAACGTGCAGATCTATCGGGGCGGCGAACTTAGAAATTGCTATTACGAGTTCAATCTTACGCCACTGCGTCATCATGGTGGTGGAATATACGGTCTCATGGTTGTAGTCATAGAGATCACCGAGCAGGTGCTTGCGCGCAAGGAAACCGAGCTTCTCAATGAGGAGCTACAGGTTGCTTCGCGCAGCAAGGACGAGTTTCTGGCCATGCTGGGTCATGAACTGCGCAATCCGCTGTCTCCCATTGTGAATGGTATTCAGCTGATCGAGCAGAAGCATGATGAACTGCCGGCGGAGTATCAGATGATCAAGCGTCAGGTCAATCATCTGGTGCGGCTGGTGGATGATCTGCTCGACATTTCCAGAATAACGAGAGGCCTCGTTGAACTGCGCTTCGAACAGGTCAGACTTCCCGAGGTGGTCGAGCGCGCAGTCGAGATGAGCAAGGATCTATTCGAGCGCAAGGGTCACAGACTCAGTCTCGATGTGCCTGAAATCTCATTGGTGTGCGATCCTGCGCGAATTGCACAGGTGCTGTCCAATCTGCTGACTAATGCGGCCCGCTATACGCAAGCGGCTGGTAACGTTCGATTGAGTGCACAGGTGAAGGCGGAGGAAGTGCATATTGCTGTCGAAGACTCTGGTATTGGCATTTCACCAAAGTTGCTGCCACTGATATTCGATCTTTTCGTTCAGGGCAAACGAAGCACTGATCGTGCTGAAGGCGGACTCGGGCTGGGGCTCGCGCTTGTGAAGAATCTGGTAAGTCTTCATGGCGGCAGGGTGAGTGGCGAGAGCGAGGGCGAGGGCAAGGGCAGCATTTTCAGGGTCGTGCTGCCACTCAAGCCAGGCATGCCCGATGAGACTACTTCTGCCACATCGCACCAGATCATTACCAAGGCCACTCTGCATGGACGCATTCTTCTGGTGGATGATAATCGTGATGCCGTCGATTCGCTGGCTGAACTGCTGTCGATGAAGGGCTTCAATGTCAAGGCTGTCTATCATCCCTATGAAGCGCTCGACGTCTTTTCCCAAGGCGACTTTGATGTCGCGATACTCGATATCGGCTTGCCGGGGATGGACGGCTATGAACTCATGGCGCGTCTGCGGCATATGAAACCTGGCACCAGCTGTCGTTTCATCGCCCTGTCTGGATATGGTCAGGATAAGGACAAGGCCAGGAGTCTGAGCAGCGGATTCTCCCATCATGTAGTCAAGCCAGTCCTGACTGAAGACCTGCTGGCCATCCTTCGATTAAGCCACTGAAACAGCCTCACCCGGCGCGATTTCAGTTGCAGCGCTTATACGCTTCTTTACAAGAAACCCACAGACGCGACAGGGGCAAGTGCCTAGAATTCAGGAAAATTTTGTGTTCTGAATTTCAATCTCTGAAGGTTACGGATGAAAAAGCTATTTCCGGCGGTGCTGCTTTGCCTGCCTTTTGCATTCAATGTGCAGGCTGACGAAACAGGTACGGCGACTGACGGCGACAAGCGGCGGGTCGAACTGGTCGGCTCGCTAGGGCTCACGACGGGTGGAGATGAGCTGGCATCCCTGGAGTTTGTAGACGGCGATGATGCGGATATCAAGGCTGGTGGTCTGTTTTCGATTGCTGGTGGGCTGGGGTATCAGCTACCGACGTCGCCCCTGTACCTTCAGAGCACCATCGGCTATCACTTTGACTCTGTCAATGCAGAAAATGCCGATGCCAGCTTCAGTCGGGTGCCATTCGAACTGCTGGCTTTCTATACGGCTGACCAGTTCCGCGTCGGCGGCGGACTCAGCTATCATCTGAGCCCGGAACTCGAATTTGAACTCGATGGCGTTGGCAAGGAATCCATCAAGTTCGACGACGCTGCCGGCCTGGTCCTTCAGGCCGACTATCTCGCCACTCGCAAGGTCGGCTTTGGTCTGCGCGCTGTGTTCATCGAATATGACACAGGGCAGAACGGTTCTGAAGCCGTCGATGGCAATCAATTTGGCCTGCAGGCTACAATTTTCCTTTGACACCTTGCCGGCTGTAAGGCCGGCCTGAGCTGATCAATCCCGCTGGGCGGTGACGACATTGAGCTCCACCGCCTTGCCATCACCGGCTTTACCCTCGATTTCGACTTCGCCCGCCTGCTCACTGCTAATACTCTCTATGCTCGTCACGCCCTTGGTTCTAGCGGTCTCGACAGCGTAGCGAATGGTGTCAGCGCTTACCCCCTTAGGCCCGCCTTCACGAGCTTCCTTGTCTTCGCTGCTGACAGTTCCGTCGGCTGCGAAATCGACCTCTGCATCGGTGCTGTCATCGATCCAGCCTTCGACTTCGACCTTGCCGCCTTCCTCGAATTCGATTTCAGTGTAGTGGCTGAACCCATACTGCTCGGCAGTCTTCAGCGCATCGTCAACCTTGTCGATGTCGACTTCTGCAAGTGCCAGCGGCGCTGCAAGTGTTGCCGTGAGTACTATGCTCGTTAATGTCCCTTTCATGATCATTCCTCGTTATCGAAAAAACTGGCTAATATGCTGAATGGCAATCGAAGATGGTACGACGGCGCTTGCTGAAGCGATTGCAGCGGGGGCAACGGCAACCGCGTACTGCGTGACTCGCAGCAAAGGCTGTACCATGAGGCAGGATTAATTGCCTTGGTGATGTCAGCTTCTCTAAAATGAAGCTTTTCAGCGTCAAACTGGAACTGACATGATGGGCGGGCGTGATAGACTTGCCTGCAAGACCAAGTAGATGGTGGGCGTAAGCCGGGAGAGTTTTATTAACGAACAGTCCGACACTTTATTCACGCTTCGCGATTTCGTGTCGAGTAAGACGCTGGATATTACGGAGATACGCCGAATATTCCTGCCAGTACTGAAGCAGCTCGCCCTGCTGCATCAGCGTGGTCTGGTCCATCGGGCGGTCAACCCCGATACCATCTACAGGGAAAGTAACGGACAGTGGCGTCTCTTGCCGATCGAGGAGCTGCCGGATTCGGAATCGCCCGATCCCTTCGATGACCGTCGCATTCCCATGTCGAATGCGCAGCTCGATCCTGACTTCGCCCCCATCGAGCAGTTTTCGGTAGACCTCAGACGACAAGGCCCATGGACCGATATCTACAGCGTAGCCGGCACGATGTATCTCTGCATCGCGGGCCACACCCCTGTGGGCGCCAAAGACAGGGTCGCCAGCGGGGAGCCGTATGACAAGGATATTGACCCGCTACTTTGGCTTGCGAGCTCGAGCGAAGGTCGCTTCGAGGGTAAGTTCCTCAGACTGATCGACAAGGGCCTGACCTACTTCCATTATGACAGACCGCAGACTATCGAGCCCTGGGCCGCTGCGCTGTTTGGTTCGTCCGCACTTGCCAATACCAAGCTGCCCGCAACACGACCGAAGCGGCCGGTACCCGTGCCGGTGCTGGAAGAGAGTGTCGAGACGGGTGTAGTCGATGATCCAGCGATGCCTGGGCAGGTATCGGCGGAGGCTAGCCCTGCTTCCAATGAGCCAGCAATTCGTGAGAGTGGAAGTACGCAGGCCGCCGAGTCCGCGCCAACACAAGCTCCACCTGTGGTTCGTCAGGCAGCAAAGACTGAACAGCCAGCAAATCGCAAACCGGCATCCTCACCCGCCGCTGAAGTTGATGAGGAGGATTACGAGGCCAGGCACGCAGAGTCGTTGCCGCGTGTGCCTCAGATGAACGAGCGCGCAGGACCCTTGGACGGCGTACAGCGAAAAGTCTCCGCCCAAAAAGCCGCGCCACCGAAACTTGGGGCCGAGAGAACTTCGCCCCAGAGGACTGCGCCGGGAAGCGCCGCGCCGCAGAAGCCTGCAGCTCGCAAGCCTGCACCTCAGCAACAGGCGCGTCCGGCACCACAGCCTGGGTCACCCAGGTACGCTGGAACAGGAAGTCAGGGCTTTTTCGCTGACGACCACCATGGCGGCGATGAAGATCTCTATGCTGAACGAGTGTCTGATACCACCGGCCGCTACAACCAGGCATCACGCAATCGCGGCCGCGTTCGGCGTGACAGCGAAGAGGAGGGTGGCTGGCTGGCCGTGATTGCCAGCGCGCTTCTTTTGCTGGTGGCGCTTGGCGTGGGGATCATGTTCGTTAATGACATCTCGATTACTGAAGGCGTCGCCATCCTGAAGCGCGAGGCAGGCCTCATCGAACCTGAGCCCCCAGTAGCACCAGTGCAGGAAGAAAACACGCTGCCTGCCAACGTGCAGTTCAGCGATCCTGTGGAGCCAGAGCAACCGCTGGGCAGCAGTAATCGAGGCACTATCGATAGGGAGAGTGGCTTCCCTGTGGACGAGGTTGGTGGCACAGAGCCAGAGGGCGTCACTGCACCTGACGGCGTGATTGCACCGGAAGCCGATGTCGACACGCGGCGTCGAGAAGAATTGCAGCGTCTTGAGGACCGCACAGAACAGGAGTCTTCCGAGATCACTGAACAGGTTGGCGAGGCCGCCTATAAGGGACCCAATCTGAGTCAGACGCCCCTGCAGCGGGCCGAGGTCGAAGCCATCCTGAGGCGTTTCCGCAATGCGCTGGAAACCCTGGATTCGGGCGCTATCAACAGGATTGCGCTGCTCAGCGAGCGTCGTCATACCTATCTCAATTACCTTATAGAAAGCTTTGCCTCGAGTAAGGTAGAGGGCGGTCGATTCGAAATGTCAGAAGGCAACATGTCGGCCAGTGCACGACTGCAGATGGTGCGTCTCATCGATACCAACGGTCTGGTGTCGCAGCCACCGCAGGGCCTGCGGCAAATCGACCTGCAGGTACTACGTGCTCGCAATGGTGAGCCAATTATCCATTGGCAATAGTCCGGCCTTGATCTCCATTATCATACCGGCGCTGAACGAGGCCGAGGCCTTCATGGGAGGCCCCGGACTCAGCTTGCAGGCCCTCAGACAGCGTTGGCCAGCCGAACGACTGGAGATCATCACCGTGGATGCCGACAGCCGTGATCAGACCAGGCTACTGGCGGCGCAGTTTTCCGATCAGGTCATCATTGCGCCACCCGAAAGCCGGGGACGCAGCCGGCAAATGAACCTCGGCGCTGCTGCCGCTACCGGCGAACTCCTGGTCTTCTTACACGCCGATACTGAATTGGAGGGGGACCTTGGCAGCCTCGAGCAGCTTCTTGCTCCAGAGATCCCGTGGGGGCGCTGTCGCGTTCGGCTTACCGGCTCCCGCCGAATCTTCAGGCTCGTCGAAACCATGATGGAATGGCGCTCCCGTCTGAGTGGCGTCTGCACCGGCGATCAGGTTTTCGTCGTCCGTCGGGCAGTATTCGAAAAGTTGGGCGGCTTCCAGCCAATTCCGCTGATGGAAGATGTGGAATTCAGTAAGCGGCTACGCCGTCTGGCCTGGCCAAAACGCCTGCCGCTAATCGCGCAAACGTCGAGCCGGCGCTGGGAGCGGCACGGGGCGTGGCGAACCATTCTGCTCATGTGGCGGCTCAGGCTCGCCTATTTCCTCGGGGCTTCACCAGAGACCCTCGCACGTCAATATGGCCGCTGAGTCCCCTGCGCAGCTGGTCATACTGGCCAAGCGGCCGCGGCTTGGCGCGGTGAAAACACGCCTGGCGGTAGAGACGGGAGCGGTGGAAGCATTGGCGATATATCAGCAGTTGCTGCAGCTTCAGATTGATCATGCCCGTGCCTACGTCAAAGCCGTTCCTGGCCGAAGTGCCCGCATAGACTGGGACCGACCTGACGTACAGACGCCGCGAACAGTGGCCGAGCCCGGCTGGCTGGCAGACGGCGTACAGGGTATGGGGTCAATCGGAGACCGTATGGCTCTGGTCATCAGCCAGTTTTTTGGTTCGTCGATTCAGCAAAGTGATCGACTCATGATTGTAGGCAGTGATTGTCCATATCTGACTGAGCAGGTGCTCACTGCAGCTGAAGCCGCGCTCGATACCGCTGATTGCGTACTCGTGCCGGCGCTCGATGGCGGGTATGTCCTGATAGGGGTGAACGGCCGTTTTGCGAACTCGGGCTGCGATGTTTTTGAGGGTATGCCGTGGAGCCAGCCTGAGCTGTTGAAGGCTACGAAAGCGCGCTTGCAGTGGTCAGACGTCGTATGGACCGAGCTGCCAGCGCTTGAGGATATCGACGAGCTGCCGGCGCTGCAGCGATGGCAGGCCTCGGCAGCTCGGGACTAGACTAGCGCTTTCTGAAGTACCAGCTGGAGCCGTTGTGGGCATCCCATTCAAGATGGGTCATTCGCTGCCAGGCCTGGGCACTGTTGCGGCGATGCGTCGAATGGCCCTGCACGTTCTGTGCTTCCAGGGTCTTCCACTGGACTTCGTTGGCGAGTGCGCCAAGCAGGCGAGGCAGTTCTTCCGCCACCGCGCGAGCGCTCAACAGCTTCCTGAAACCATGCAGGCTATAAAATTCCGGCGTTCGAGCCAGCTCAGCGCATTCGCCTTCTGCAATGGCCGCCAGATAGCCAGCACGGATCTGCTGTAGTGCATAATGTCCTGGCGACTCTGACTGCCAGATGGCCTGACCATTCGAGTGATCAGCACCAAAGGCATTCAAGGCGGCATGAGCGTGATTCAGCCTGATATTGAGTACGCCATCACTTCGCAGCGCATCGCGGAACAAGCCGAGCAAAATCTCGTTAGTTTCATCGTTGGCTGACCATTGGTCGATGCGCATAAAATCGAAGCGGTTGCCGTCTTCGATATACTGGCTGAACATCGACAGAGGCCAGAACACGATGTTCTCCAGCCCGTTCTCCTTCGCCTTGCGCGCACCGTAGGCAAGATCGCAGAGATCGAAATCCACGACCAGTACGGTGCTGTCTGTAAAACTTTTTGCGAAAGCCAGTGTCTGCGGGTCTGCCGCCGAGCCGATAATGGCAACCATCGCGTGCTCGGTTTTCAGATCGACGTCGAAGCGGCGCTGTAGTGCTTCAACCAGCAGACCTTCATCCTGCACAGGCAATGATTGCCAGGTCGGGTAGGGTAAGGGAATGTCATTGGCCGCCAGCAGGAGTTCTGCCTTCTTCTCAGAGAACTGCTGCTTGAAATTCTCGTCCGTCATGAAGTCGTAGAAGCTGCGCTGAAGCAGGTCCTGGCACTGAAGCGGCCAATCAGCCACATCCAATGCAGCCAGCAAGAGGGAATACGGCTGGCGCCAGAGGATATCGAACATCGAGACGACGATGCAGGCGCCGGCGAGTTCGTCCACCATCGAGCCATTTGCAATCGAGCCGGCAGTGGCCGCACGGGCAATCTGCTGGTGGATGATGTCCAGTTGCAGACGCTCCTGCTCGCTGGTCTCGAACAGGCAGCCACTGCGAACCTGATAACTGGCCAGAGCCAGTGCAAGTTGCTGATGATCATCAGATAATGTACCGCTGTTGCAGACCGTGTCGAAAACCTTGCTCCTGAGGTAGATCAGAAGTGACTCGATCTCGGTCGAGGGCAGCAGTATACGATCGCAGGCACTGAGCAGCAGCTGATCGCTTTTCGCCACCTCGAGCAGCTCGATATCCGCTGGCAGCGCCGCGTATTTATGTTCAAGGATATCAGCAACGACAGTCGCCAGGCGCTGTGGTGTGATCTGCTCATGACCAAGCAGGAAGAGGAGGTCATCTGCGATCATTGTGTTGTAATGATCTATCGCCAGGTGTTCACAGCAGTGCGTGATACCGGCAAAGATGCTTGGCCACACGTAGCCAAGCTCAATCATGCGACGATAATGCATGTAGGCTTGATCGAAACGCTCCTGACCAGCGAGCACATGAGCGATGCCAAGGAAAGCCGACGCATTGCGATTGTCGAGCCTGAGCGCGGAGCGGAAGTGACCTTCTGCATCACCAAAGCGCTGTTCGATCAAGGCAAGATAGCCGAGGTTGCACAGCAGTTGCGGCTCCTCTGGTGACAGCTCGACCGCCTTCGTGAAAAGCTCACGTGCCTGCTCCAGACTTCGGCTGTCCAGCCGAATCCGGCCCAGCAGGCCTAGGGCCTGTGAATGCTCGGGCGACTGCCGCAGGACATCAGCCAGCAACTTTTCCGCCTTGGCAAAACAGTCGCGCTTCACCTCGCCATCGATACCCGGACGGTTACCCGCCGAGTAGTGCTGGTTGGCCGCGAGCACCTGGCTCGCAGCTGGCATGGCTGAAGTTTCTGACCTGGCTTGTTCAACGTACATTCGACACCTCGTTAACTGGTACTGCTTGTCTGATCAGAAAAGAAATTAACCCTGCAGCAGCTGGAGAACCTGCTGTGGCTGGGCATTGGCCTGGGCCAGAATCGAAAGGCCAGCCTGCTGAAGCACCTGCTCACGTGAGAGCCGGGCAGTTTCTGCAGCAAAGTCGGCGTCACGAATCCGTGAGTTCGCAACTTCGAGGTTTTCCACCGTGATTCGCTGATTGGTGATGGTCGATTCGAAGCGGTTCTGGATCGCACCCAGGTTGGCACGCTGGAAGTTGATCGTGTTCAATGCGTTTTCAACCGATTTCAATGCCCGAACTGCGCCATCTACAGTGCTGATGTCGACATCCCGAACAAGGCCGCCAGTCTCACTCGAGCCATAGGTGCCTGCGGTGAAGCCGCTGGTCGCCAGGTTGCCGGTCAGTGTGCCGACTTCGATCTGACCAGCGGATTCGAGTGAAATCGTGCTGTAAGTGGTCGCGTTTGCAGGAAGACCCAACTGCCCGGCGTTGACACTCTGGTTGGCGATGGTGATGTTTCTGCCGTCATCGGCGATCAGTCGATAGGTATCGTTGAATGCCTCAGCTCTGACACCAGTCTGTCCAGCCTTGTTATTGACTGCGGAAACCACAGCTCGTTGCACGTCAGCGACTGTATCTGTAGCTGTAACCGAAACACCGTAACTGACGCCGTTGATATCGAAAGTATGCGCGTTGGCAGCAGGGGCGATGACGCCGGCGTTTTGCACGGTCGGATTGGCTTTCGCTGTGACACCAGTCTGTTCCGAAACATCATTGATCGCCTTGGCCTTCGCGATGGCACTGAACGAAGGGTTCGTCTGCGATGCTGTATCGAAGTTAGGCTGGGTCGGACCGACAGGTACGCCGTTGATGACGACATCACCGGCTGCGAAGGCTGTGGCACCGACAGCAGCACCGACGGCACCGCTGTTGTTGCCACTGTAGGTGCCTACCGACAGTCCAGCGTTGCCAATGTTGCCGGTGTCCGTATCCAGTTCGATATTGGAACCGTCGCGGCTCACCAGGGTGAACGATCCGGAGTAAGTGGTGCCAGGTGCACCACTGGACGCTGCGAGACCAAAAGTGCTGGTGTTGGCGCCGGCAGAACTCAGGGTGATGTTGCGGCCATCTGCTGCCGTCAGTTGAACACCCAGCGCTGGATTGCCGCTAAAAGATGCGGTAACGCCCGACTGGCCCGATTTTTCGTTGATGGCCGAAACCACGTTCTCCAGGTTGACCTGGCCCGTCAGCGCGGTGGAGGTTACAAGGTTGACGCTGACGCCATTGATGAGAACCGCCTGGTTGCCGTTGGCAGGCGTATAGGCGGTACCATCAACGAAAGTACCGTTGACCACCGCTTCCACACCAGTGTTCTCTGTTGACTTATTGATGGCTGCCGCCTTCGAAATAGCGCTCTGCGCCTGGTCGAAGCGTGAGACTGTGTCGTCGCTGGCTGCAGAGCCATCGATGGCAAAGCCGTTGATCTTCAGATCGCCGGGCAGCATGGCTGCCGCCTGTGGCTCTGACGAGATACCGTCTGAAGCGGCCGCACCGAGTTTGTCGACCGTGGCACCATCGATACCGAAACTGACCGACTCGCCTTCGTTGGCGCCAATCTGGAATGTCACTGCCGAGAAGGTACCGTCGAGCAGTAGTGTGCCGTTGAAGTTGGTCTGGGTCGATACGCGCTCGATTTCCTGCAGCAGCTGGTCGACTTCAGTGTTCAACGCCTGTCGATCCACGGCGCTATTCGTGGCGTTAGCAGACTGCAGCGCCAGTTCACGAATTCGCTGAAGGTTCTCGGTCATTGCGCCGAGTGCGCCTTCCGCTGTCTGTGCCAGCGAAACCGCATCGCCTGAGTTGCGAATCGCAACCTCAAGACCGCGCACCTGCGAGGTGAAGCGGGTGGAAATGGCCAGACCGGCAGCGTCGTCTTTTGCACTGTTGATACGCAAGCCAGAAGACAATCTTTCCAGTGCGGTCTGAAAACCACTCTGCGATTGGTTCAGGTTGCGCTGTGCATTAATGGACGCCGAGTTGGTATTGATGATCTGTGGCATGTTGTTCCCCTTTGACGCTCTGGAGCGCTGGTCGTGAAGCCGTGACCTCAAAGGAGGCCTGTTGGGAGGGGTTAAGCACGGATGATGCCAATATTGATAATTTGGCCGGACAGCTAATCAAGTGAATGAAATTAAACAGAAATTGCTTAGTTAAAAAATTTGGTGAGCTGCCGTCGCCGTCAAAAAAGCGGCAAGGGCAGGGTGGTGAACATGAAGTGCTGAAAGGAAAAGGCGCTCAAGTCTTGCCGCTTTTTAGCCGATAGATGCATAGATGAAGGGTGATCCCATACCACGACGATATCATCCGAAAGGCTTACATTGTTTTACACAACACTCCCAAAAACACCATAAAGAAAGTTTTTCCCGCGCCGTTAACCTATTCAACAGACAGGCATACAAGATTCAGTCTTGGTTCGGTCTGAACACACAAAGCAGTTGAACTGCAACACGTAGTAGAAGTAACGGAGAATATTATGCCTTCAATCGTCAACACCAACATTGCCTCGCTGAACGCCCAGCGTAACCTGAACCAGACTCAGCGTGCTTCTGATACAGCTCTTCAGCGTCTTTCATCAGGTCTTCGTATCAACAGTGCGAAAGACGACGCTGCCGGTCTGGCCATCTCTACCCGTTTCGATTCACAGATCCGCGGTACCAACGTAGCCATTCGTAACGCAGGTGACGGTATCTCTCTGGCACAAACAGCTGAAGGCGCGATGGACTCCATCAACACTTCACTTCAGCGTATTCGTGAACTGTCACTGCAATCAGCTAACGACACTAACTCAGCTGTAGACCGTAAGGCTCTGCAGGAAGAAGTCAGCCAGCTGGTTTCTGAAATCGAGAACGTTGCCAAGACAACCTCTTTCAACGGCAAGAACCTGCTCGACGGCTCTTTCTCAAGCGCTTCGTTCCAGACTGGTGCCAACGTTGGTGACACTGTAAAAGTCAGTATCGGTAAGTTGGACCAGGATTCACTGGGTAGTGCCCTCACTGCCGGTATTTCCTCTAACGTCAGCAAAACTGCGCTGACTGGAACAGCGGGCGATGCGCTGGTTGCTGGTGACCTGGTGATCAACGGCGTATCTGTGGCGGCCTCCAAGGCTGGCTCCGATACATCTTCGGTAGCCTTTGGTTCTTCTAGTGCGCTTGCCAAGGTAGAAGCCATCAATGCTGTTTCCTCGCAGACAGGTGTTAGTGCTGTTGCCAACGCAAACACTGCAGCAGGTAACGGTGTTGCAGATGCTGCCGCAGTGGTGGCTGCAGGTAACATCGACATAAACGGCACGACCTTCTCCCTCTCCAAAGCTGCCACTGGTGATGCTACGGCAGACCTGGCCGGTGTTGCTGAGACGATCAACACCAAGACTGGCGCCACTGGCGTTGTAGCTACAGTGGTCAAGACCGATGCAGGTGCGCGCATCGACCTTACTGCAGAAGATGGCCGAAACATCACTATCGTAGGTGCGACTGCTGGTAGCTACGGCCTGGCAACTGGTCTGGGTACATCAGGCGGCGCTGGGACAACTGGTAACACCTACGTCGGTGATTACACGCTGCAGAGCAATGACGGTAGCGCGATGAAGCTGACCAGTACTACTGGCAACATCGACAATGCTGGCTTCGAAGTGGGTACTTACAGTGGTACCAACGGTGGCGTGGTAGGTGATAATGCCACTACAGTCGCTCTGGCTGCAGGCGATGTCACCATCAATGGTGTATCCGTAGGTGTCTCAAAGGCGGCAAGCGATACGTCGTCTACTACCAACAATGCTGGCAGTGCGATCGCCAAAGCTGCTGCGATCAACGAAATTTCTGAGCAGACCGGCGTTACAGCCAAGGCTAACGCCAACACAGTGAACGGTGTTGCAATTGGCACGACGCCCGGAGCATTTACCTTTAGCGTAAACGGCGCATCCGTATCTGGTAGCTTCACTGCCGATCAGGGTGGCAACCAGACAGCACTGGTCGAAGCAATCAATGCAAAAGCCGGGCAAAGTGGTGTTACTGCCGCTGCGCTGGAGGGTGACAAGATCACTCTGACAGCTGCTGATGGGCGAAACATCACTATCGGCGGTACTGTGACCGGCACCGGCCTGACCGCTGCGACTACAGCTGCTTCGGTTTCTCTTGAGTCTGCTGGCCAGTTCGACATCGGCACTACTACTGGCAACAACGCGAGAGCGGGTCTTAGCGTAGGCAAGTTCGGCGGTGCCGAATCCGGCACCAAGCTGTCAGACATCGATGTCTCGACTGTTGAAGGTGCAAACAAGGCGATCAAGGCTGTAGACAACGCAGTACAGACGATCTCTTCAAAGCGGGCTGAGCTGGGTGCGATTCAAAACCGCTTCACAGCAACCATCTCGAATCTTGAGTCACGTAGCGAGAACCTCTCAGCTGCAAACTCACGAATCAAGGATGCGGACTTCGCCAAAGAGACAGCTGAACTGTCACGGACTCAGGTGCTGCAGCAGGCTGGTATCTCCATCCTGGCTCAGGCCAACGCCCGTCCACAGCAGGCTCTGTCACTCCTGGGCTAATAACCCAACGGGAACCGCCTTCTCTGCCTCAGGGCAGGGTTGGCGGAACCTTCAAGATCTTCCAAGGCACCCTGCGGGCAACCGCGAGGGTGCTTTCGAGGTACAGGCAGCGGCATATGTACTGCAGCTACAGACAAAGTACAGTAGATCAAGTTACCGCTTGAAGTAAGGTAAAGGGGCAGTGAGGTAACGTATGAGTGACAGACCAGCATTTGATTCAGGACAGAATAGTCGGGCCAGTTCGGTGCCGGCTTTTGTGCGTTCTGGTCAACAGGTGAATCAGGTACAGGTGAGCCAGAGCGATGGCTCGATTGCGGCGTTCTCAGCGGCGCGAGCCCCAGTCCCATCTGTTGTGACTGAGATCAGTGCAGCCGCATCAGCCGCCGCAGCGTCAGAAGAGCAGAAAAGCAGTGCCACTGCGGCAGCTTCGCAGGAACCGGATACCTTGAGAAGCGCAGTCACCAGACTGAACGACTATGTTCAGTCAGTGCAGCGCGACCTCGAATTTTCCTTCGACGAAGAATCCGGCCATTCCGTGATTACCGTCATCGATCGCAACACGAAGGAAGTCGTCAGACAACTCCCGGACGACGTCGCTCTCGAGCTGGCGCGCAATTTGCAGAACAACGACTCAGTGAGACTGCTCGACGCCAGAATCTGACATAGCCAACGCGCTATCGACCATCCCGGCCCGAGGGGCTCATCAGGAAATACAAGGCCTGAGGAGGCCCCGGCTGTGTGGTTACAGACTGAAGCGGAAGAGTCATCTTACGATCAGTAACACAAAAGGGGCAAAGTTTTGCCCCTTTTTGCCGATACAGTTCCTAGCAGTCAGAAATTCTAAAAAAGCTCGTCAGAAGCTGAAAAAGCACAACGCAGAAAGGCGCCGCAAGCGCAGCAGAGATAGTTAACCAATAGCAATTGAGTGGGTAGCACAATGGCAATTTCTTCAGTCGGTATAGGATCTGGTGTACTCACCAGTGATTTGATAGACAAGTTGGCGTCTGCCGAGCGTGAGCCCACCGAAAAACGCCTGGAAGTCAGAACCGAGAAAGCCGAGACAAAGCTTAGCGATTTCGGACGCATCAAGAGCGCGGTTTCAGATCTGCGTCTCAGTGCGCGAACGCTGGCGAGTGCCGATGCCCTGGGCGCAGTAAAAGGCGAGTCGACTTCCGATGCCGTGGCCCTGAGCGCTGGCGCTGCTGCCAAGCCAGGCTCGTATCAGATCGAGGTGTCCAAGCTGGCTACAGCTCAATCGCTGGCCTCCGGATCCTTCGCAGACAAGGACACCACGCCGGTTGGCGCAGGAACGCTGCAGATCAAGGTCGGCGACAAGCTCACCAATGTCACGATCGACAGCAGCAGCAACACCCTGGCTGGCATGGCGAAAGCAATTAACGATTCCGGGAGTGGCGCAAACGCGGCTGTGCTTTTCAACGGCACTGGCTATCAGCTCGTGATCAGCTCAAAGCAGACCGGTCTTGAGAACGCCGTATCGATTACAGCCACCGACAGCGATGGCAACAGCGCCGATGCGTCCGGCCTCTCTCAGTTCAACTTCAATGGCACCAACGCGAACATGACCGAGACCATGCCTGGCCAGGATGCAGCGTTCCGCATCAACGGTCTTGCGTTGACGCGGCCGACCAACAGCATCGACGATGTCATTGCAGGCTCTACGCTGAGCCTGACTGACGTCACTACAGCACCGGCTACAGTCACTATCAAGGCTGATACTGAAAAAGCCACCGAGCGGATGCAGGATTTCGTCGACAAGTACAATGCGCTGAAAGAAATCGTCAACGAAGTGACTGCTTTCAATGCCAGCAGTGGCGAGAAAGGTTCGCTGCTAGGTAACTCGGCAGTCCGCGCCATTGCCGCCGATATGCGCAGCGTCATTGGCAACATGGTGCCTGGTCTTGAAAAGGCCAACGTGCGTTCACTCGCAGAAGTCGGTGTGTCGACCAACTCCACCACGGGTCTGCTTGAATTCAACAGCAGCAAGTTTAGCGAAAAGCTCAAGGCCTATCCTGAAGACGTTGCCGGTTTGTTCTCAGACCAGGGCAGAACCACTGATGCATCGGTTGCCTATTCCAGCGCCAGCATCAAGACCAAGGTCGGCAGCTACGGCATCAACGTTACGCAGATGGCAACCAAGGGTGCCTATACAGGCGCATCACCACTTGCAGCTTCAACAGTCATCGATGCTGATAATGGCGTCTTCAGTATCAGCGTCGACGGCAAGAACTCCACCCCGATTACACTGACGGCGGGCAATTATACGCCGGCAGAGCTGATCACTGAAATTCAGAAGCAGCTCGATGCGAACACAGGCTTACAGAGTGGCGGTGTAGCGGCCAAGGCCACCTTGGGTCCTGGTGGGGAAATTCTGCTCAGCTCAAATGTATACGGCAAGAATTCCAGCCTTGATATCACCGCTGTCGGCGCAAACACAGCGGCAAGTCTTGGCCTGTCGGTTGGGGCCGGTATTGCCGGTCTTGACGTCGAAGGCACGATCAACGGCAAGAAAGCTGTAGGTGATGGTCAGTTCCTGCGATCCGAGGAAGGCGATTCGAGCGGCCTGCGTGTGCAGATTACCGGTGGTACGACCGGTGATCGCGGCAATGTGAGCTACATCGAAGGCGTCGGCGATCAGATGGTGGATAGCATCAATAACATGCTCTCAGCCAAGGGTTCCCTGTCTGTGGCCATTGATGGCTTCAACAAGGAAATTGGCCAGATCAAGGAGGACAAGCAAAAGCTTGATCTTCGAATCGAATCTCTGACAGCGCGACTGGTCAAGCAGTTTGCTTCTGCGGACTCACTGGTATCGCGGCTGAACAACACCGGCGACTTCCTGACAGCACAGCTCAAGGCCATGGCACCGGGTAACAACGATTAAACGAACACAGTACTGAACCAGACACTTTTCCAGCAGTAACGAACATCGGGTAGATATTATGAACGCACTAATGGCTTATCAGAACGTGAACAGACAGACCAGCGTTGTGGATGCGGATCCACATCGCCTCATTCAGCTCCTGTTCGATGGTGCCCTCGAGCGTATCAATATGGCGAAGGTGCAGATCCAGATGCGTAACTTCGAAGGCAAGAACCGCCTGATCAGCAAGGCCATGGAAATCGTTGGCGGGCTGCGTAGCTTTCTTGACCTGGAGCGTGGCGGTTCGATCGCCAGCAGCCTCAATGAGCTGTATCAGTACATCGAGCGCCGCCTGCTCGACGCCAACATCAGCAACAACATCGAAATACTCGACGAGGTCGCTGGCCTGATTCGTGAGATCAAGACTGGCTGGGACGGTATCCGTCCTGAAGTCCTGGAAAAGAAGCTGGTCTAGTCCGGCTTATTGCATCAAGGCGGTAAGGTGGGCCTCCACACTTGCCGCAAGTGCCTCGAGGTGATACCCGCCCTCGAGGCATGACACGATCCGTCCTTCCGCATATACCCGCGCCACATCCACGATCATGTCAGTGACCCAGCGATAGTCGTCCGTCTCAAGCTCGAGGCTTGCGAGGGGGTCCAGCTTATGTGCATCGAAGCCTGCCGAAACAATCAAGAGCTCCGGCTTGAAGGCCTGTAGTCGATGCAGCCAGCCACGCTCCACCACCCGACGAAACATTCTGCTCGTTGAGTGTGCTTCCAGCGGCGTGCACACGATATTGTCGCGGTTGACCGATACATATTTGTAGGGATACAGGGGATGCTCGAAGCTTGAGCACACCATGACCCGCGGATCATCCTTGAAAATATCGATGGTGCCGTTACCGTTATGAACATCAAAATCGAGTATCGCCACGCGTTTGATCTTGCAGGTTTCAAGTGCATGCAGCGCCGCAATTGCGACGTTATTGAAATAGCAGAAACCCATGGCCTGTTCGCGTTCGGCGTGATGGCCTGGTGGTCGGACGGCGCAGAAGGCACGCTTGATGCCGCGATCGGCCCAGGCCGCCTTCTTGCCGAAGACACAATCGACCGCCTGTGTTGCCGAACCGGCCGCTAACAGGGCCGCTTCGAGCGTGGCCGGCATCATGCTGGTATCGCCGTCGATCGGGAACTCGCCCGAAACCGGCGACACGTCGCGCAGGTATTGTATATGGTGAATGCTGTGAGCGAGCTCCAGCTGGTGGGCGCTGGCCTCTATAGCCTTGAAGTGCCGTAGTTCCTTGATCAAGCCACTTTGCTCGAGCCGCTGGCTGATGACCTGAAGACGCTGCGGGCTCTCTGGGTGGAGAGGGCCCATGGTGTGACGCTGAAAGGCGGCATCCTGAAAATAAGCAGTTTTGGGCATTGGTCCGACTGTCGCTGACTGGATCATTAGTCTAGCATACCCGTCATGAGCACCCGATATCTCGACAAACTCTTTGCACCGCGTCACATCGTTGTCGTCGGTGCTTCGGAACGCCCTGCCAGTCTCGGCGGCATGATGCTGCGCAACATGTTGGCAGGGCATGCGGATATTCGTCTCAGCGTCGTCAATGAAAAAGGTTATGACAGCGTTCTGGGGGTCACCTGCTACCGGAAGATTTCTGTTCTGTGCGCTGCCGAGCAGAAGAACGGGATTCAGCCGGACCTTGCCCTGGTGTGCGTGCCGCCGGAGAAAGTCCCTGGCGTCATTCGCCAGCTCGGCCAGTCGGATATACCCATCGCCATTATTGCCACCGGCGGCCTGTCCCGGACCAACTCCCATAGTGGTCGTCCACTGATGTATTCGGTCAAGGAGCTGGGGCTGGAATACGGCGTGCGCATACTTGGACCGGAAACTATCGGTGTCATGGTGCCTGCGCTGCGCCTGAACGCGACGTATATGCACATGAGCGTGAAGCCTGGGCATGTCGGTTTCATTGGCCAGTCAGGTACGGTGGCGAGTGCCGTGATCGACTGGAGCGTGAGTCGCGACATCGGCTTTTCCTATCTCACCACACTTGGCGACGGCGTCGATATCGATGTCGACGATCTGATAGATTTCATGGCGCAGGATCGCAACACGCGGGTGATGCTGCTTCATGTAGAGCGTATTCGTGAAACGCGCCGCTTCATTTCGGCGGTTCGGGCGGCATCACGCTCCAAGCCGGTCATCGTTCTGAAAACAGGGATCAACGCCGAGCTGCAGTGGAACCCGACACCGCTTGCACCAGGCATGTACGATTCTGATGCCCTCTACAATGCCGTCTTCGAACGTGCGGGTGTGTTGAGAGTGCTGAGCACCGACGAGATGTTCGATGCGCTCGAGACGCTTTCCAGAATTCCCAGACTGTACTCCGAAGACATCGCTATCGTGTGCAACGGTATCGGACCGAGCATGCTTGCCAGCGACGCACTCACACGGGCAGGAGGGAAACTGGCAAGACTTTCTGAGACGACGATAACGAAGCTCGACCAGCTGCTGCAGCCATTCTGGGGTCGGCGTAATCCGATTGATCTCGACTACAGTGCCGGTGCGCAGGAGTACGCGGCTGTAGTCGATGCGCTTGATGCCGATCCAGCCATTACAACCGTGCTGGTCATGTTTGCGCCCAACCTCACCGAAGATAGTCTGCAGGTCGCCGACAGCGTGATCGCCGCCAGCGAACGGAGCCTGCTGCGGGTATTCACCTGCTGGCTGGGTGCTGCGACCGTTGGCGAAGCGCGAGACGAGTTTGTACAGCGGGGCGTTGCGAGCTTTGCCACACCAGAGAAGGCCATTACTGCATTCATGCATATGGTCAATCACCGTCGCAATCAGATCATGCTGCGCCAGACGCCAGACTCTTATCAGGATCCGGCGCTGGATCGTCATCGCATCCGCAAGCGCTTGCAGGGGCTCATGAAGAGCACGCCCCGCAGTGCCGGAGAGAACGCCTATCTCTTGCTGCCTGAGTCCGTGCGTGAACTGCTGAAGGATTATGGTCTGCATGTGGCCGAGACCTATTTCTGCTCCACTGAGCAGTGTGTCAAGGCGCTCGTCAAACAGCTGGAAGCCTCAGTTCATGTTAGTCTGCTGCACCGCTTCAACCTCACGCCCTTTCACAATGAGGCCGCCTATACGCCGCGTCAGCGACTGACTACGGCGCGGCTTGAAACCGTTAAAAGAGTGAGTAGCGAAACTGAGGCTGAAGAGGCCTGTCGACTGCTGAGAAAGCGTTGTAGCGAGCTTTACCACAGCGACGATTTTGTCGGCTTCGGACTGCAGCTGAGTGAAGAGGTGAAGTCGGGTATTTCATTCTCGATGGGGATTACACGGGACCCGACAGTCGGCCCGCTCATTTTCTGTGGGGCTTCGGGGGCACGAACCAATGCCCTGGTCGACCGTCAATTTGCACTGCCGCCGCTTAATATGGCGTTAGCCAGAAATCTGGTTACCAAGACCTACGCTTACAAGATCGTACAGGAAGTCAGTCGCGACCCAGAAGAAACCCTGCTCCAGCTCTGCGAGGCGCTGGTGCTGTTGGCACAGATTGCTGCTGATATTCCGGAACTGCACTCGCTGGAGATCAACCCGGTGCGTCTGGATCAGAGTTCATTGCTTGTGATCAGTGCGCGGGCACAACTGGCCGAGCCGGTTCAGCTATCAATCCAGCCGTATCCTCGTGAACTGGTGGAATGGATCATGTTGCCGGTCAGCCGCAGGCGCGTGGAGATCAGGCCGGTGCGCAGCGAAGACGAGGAGAGCCATCAGCAGTTTCTCAGCGAGTTGGGTGATGATTCAGTGCGCATGCGTTTCTTTCAGCTCAGACGCAATTTCTCCCACGACGAAATGGCCGGCATGGTTCAAATCGATTATGACCGCGAAATGGCGTTTATCGCTGTTCACGAGGGCCGAACGCTGGGCGAGGTGAGAATATTTGTCGATGCCGACCAGTTACGTTGCGAGTTTGCGGTGGTGGTACTGGACGAATTGCGCGGTGAGCGTCTTGGCTGGGTGCTGATGCGCAAGGTCATAGAATTCGCGACCGAACAGGGCATTATCGAGATGTTCGGGCTGGTGCTGCCGAACAACCGCGCCATGCTGGCGCTGGCTGCCAAACTCTCCTTCGCCATTCGTTATGACGAGGAAGAGGATGTGATGGTAGTAACCAAGCAGCTCAACGAGCCTGAGCCCTGGCAGGCGGAACGAATGCTGTTACGCCGCGCCTATTAGGTGTTTGCCAGGTAGCTCGGCCAGGTAACTCTGAAGAGCCGGGTGTTCCTACCAGGGCGCGTCTTCGGCTGTTGTTGTCTCTTCAGAGTTTTCGTCAGCAGTCGCTGCGGCAGCCTGATTGGCGTCATTGCTGTCGCCGGCGTCGTCAGCCTGTGTCGATGAATCCGCTTTCGCAGGATCGGCTTGCGCTTCAGTGTCCGCTTCATCGGCGCCCAATGCAGCCAGCAGGTCGTCATGCAGCACACGCATGTCGCTTGTGAACAGATGAAATTCGCTGGCAAACCGATCGGCAATATCACCGTCAGACTCAGGCATGGAATCGATAGCGGCATCGAGCAGCTTGATCCCGCTCAGCGTGAACTTCTCGTCCAGGGAGAAGGACATGCGATCTTCCCAGCTCACATCCAGTTTACTGACGAGTAGTCCGTCTTCGATGTGAGACAATACGGCTTCATTAAGGTTTTCCGAGCCCTTGCACCGAATGCTCATGCCTTGCTGATCCTGACTGGTCAGGGTACAGGCACCGCCGATGGCCAGGTTTGCAGGTTGGCTCTGATTCTTCACCCAGTCAGTAAACTGAAGGGCAGGGTTGACGTCTGGCTTAACGGGCAGGATCGGTAATGAACCGACATCTTCACGCAGTAGCGAGGTAATCTCATCAGCCTTGTTCGCTGAAGAGCTGGCGACTACGAGCAGACCCTTGGTAAGGTCGATATAGGCCTTTGACCAGCTGCTTTTGGAAAACGCGCGCGGCAGTAGTTCAGCGATGAGGTCTTCCTTCATCTCCTGCTTTTCCTTGCGTCTGAGTTTGCGGGCATCCTTCATCTCGATGGCCTGCACACGCTGATCGAGTTTCTGGTTTACCACCGAAGCAGGCAGTACCTTTTCGGCTTTCTGCAGCGAAAATAGCAGACAGCCATTCTGTTCATACACCAGGGATTCGGAGTCGTAAGGCAAGGGGTTCGACCAGCCGAAACGCACTGGCAGGGAACTGCCGGCGCCGCGGTCTTCGCTCGCTGTGCCGCCGTCTGCGGGGGCTTCCTGAAAGCGGGCACTTTCCAGTGCGGCGGCAAGGCTCTCCTGGGTGAAGTCGATATCCTTGGTGAAACGATAGAACGAAACCTGTTTGAAATGCATGAGGGGCATGGGTGCTATGGTACTCTTTGAAGTTGAACAAATAGAATTGCGAGGCTGCGCAAGCCTAGCACATGCGTCAGTAATTGCACTCCCGAATGTAGCCCTAATCCGTGCCCGGGAGCACCAGCCGGAACGATTTTATCATGACTGAATTCCAGCTCTTCGCGACGGAAGGCTGTACCCTGTGCGAAGTCGCCGAGGCAATGCTCGTCGACTTGCTGGGGCGGCATCCGCAGCTCGCTTCGCAGCTCAGTATCGCGTATGTGGATATCGCGGAATCGGAGGCCATGGTCGACGCCTACGGCCTGTCTATACCGGTGCTCGCACATTCCGCGCTTGAGTTACGCTGGCCATTCACGCAAGATGAAGCGCTCGATTTTCTGCGAAGGACGTCTGCTTCCGAGCCATGATAGTGCTGCTTTCACCTGCCAAGACCCTCGATTACAAAACACCGCTACCCGTAAAACCAGAGAGGCTCGAACCAACCGTGCCCGACTATCTGGCTTCCAGTGCGGATATCGTCGACACCCTGCAAAGATACTCACCTGATGAGCTCGGCGGCCTCATGTCTATCAGTGAGGAGCTGAGCCAGCTCAATCATGATCGTTTCCAGCGCTGGCGAATGAATCAGCCGGATGCCGATAATGACTTACGGTCAGCCATATTTGCCTTTGCCGGCGACGTGTATGAGGGCCTCGATGCCTACTCCCTGAAAAAGGGTGACCTGCAGTTTGCTCAGAAGCACCTGCGCATTCTCTCTGGGCTGTATGGCATGCTGCGACCGCTCGACACCATGCAGCCGTATCGCCTGGAGATGGGCACACGGCTGAAGTTCGAGAAGGATGGCAAGGCTTTCAGGAATCTCTACGAATTCTGGGGGGAGCAGCTTGCTGAAGATCTGAGTAACCAGCTGGAAGCCCTCGGGCCCGGCGTACGTAAGGCCGATCGGCTGATAGTGAACCTGGCCTCACAGGAGTATTTTAAAGCCGTCGACAAACGACCATTGCGCCGGAAGGTCATCACGCCCGTATTCAAGGACAGAAAAGGTGACGATTACAAGGTCGTCAGCTTCTGGGCGAAGAAGGCCAGGGGCGCCATGGTGAGGTTCATCATCGACCATCGTATCAAGCGGGTCGACAACCTCAAGAACTTCGACGTCGACGGTTACAGCTACCGGGGAGACCTCAGTGACGAGTCTCAACTCGTATTTACAAGGGGCTAGCGTATTCATTTGAGGCTCCCTCTACTCAACAGAACTATCCAAGGATTTTTTATGAAATTGACACAGATTACTTCCGCACTGTTCCTGCTGCTTTCGCTTGCGGCTAGCGGCATCGCTCAGGCAAAAGACAAATTGGAAGAAGCCGAAATCAAGCGCTGGATTTCGGCGATGCCGGCCATGCAGGCATGGGGAGCAGAAAACCGCGCCAAGCTCGAACAGCATCAGGATCCAAGTAACGTCATGCCTAACTCGCCGGAGGCCATGGTCAAGCCAATCAAGGAAGCAGGCCTGTATGACGAAGCCGAGAAACTGGTGAGCAAGCATGGATTCGACAGCCCTGAGGACTTCTCGGAAACGTCACTGCAGATTCTCAGCGCCTATGCGAGCGTGAAAATGAAAGAGGAAATGGGTCAGGACGTCGATGCCATGTACCAGCAGATGCAGGACGCCAAAAAGGAGCTTGAAAACTCGGGCATGAGCGATCAGCAGAAGCAGATGATGGCACAGCAGTTCGCGATGGCCGAGCAGGCCTACGATGCCATCAAGGCCGTGCCTGAGGCAGATCGCAAGGCCATCCAGCCTTTCATGGCAGAAATTGATGCCGCCACGCAGGCAAAAGCTGCGCCACAGGCTGCTCCGAAGAAGTAAACTTACGTCGGCCTATCAGGGCTGAAGTCGCGTGAGCCGCCATCCGTCGGGCTCACGCTTGGTGTATTCAAGGCGGTCGTGCAAGCGGCTGCTGCGGCCCTGCCAGAACTCGTATCGGCTGGGCACGACTCGATAGCCTCCCCAGTTTTCCGGTAGCGTGATCTCATCACGATCGGCGTACCTGTTCACAGTCTCTTCGTAAATCTTATCCAGCACCGCTCTCGATTCCACGGCCTCGCTCTGCCGACTGGCCAGCGCGCCGAGCTGACTCTCGCGAGGACGAGAGTGGAAATAGCGTTCGTCGGCACTACGCTCCAGTCGAATTGCTTCGCCCTGGATAATGACCTGACGTTCCAGGATCAGCCAGGGAAACAACAGACAAACCTTCGGATTGCTGCTGATTGCACGACCCTTGGCGCTGTCGAGGTTGGTAAAGAAGCAGAACCCCCGCTCATCGAAGCCTTTCAGCAGGACGGTGCGTTGCCGTGGCATGCCATCGGTGTCTGCAGTGGCCAGCACCATCGCTGTAGGATCAAGATTGACCTTGACCGCTAGTGCGTCTTCCATCCACTTGCGGAACTGATCCAGTGGATTGTTCTCGCACGCCTCCTCCAGCAGTACGCCAGTATTGTAGCTGCGCCTGACATCAGCGAGATCGTGACGCGCGACAGCGCCTCCGCCCTTCAGGTCGTCATTCAACTTATCCTTGTCTTTATAGTCACGCGTCATGTGGCAGGCTGCCTCCAGACAGCAACAGCTTGTGAAAAACTTGCGGGGGCAATGGCCGGCTGAAATAGAAGCCCTGTGCCATATCGCAGTTCAGCTGATGCAGCAGGACGCCAGTGGCCTCGTCTTCGATACCTTCTGCTACGACACGAATATCCAGAGCGTGTGCCAGCTCGACGATGGTCTTCAACAGCGCCTGCTGCTTCGCACTCTGGGTGGCATTGTCCACGAATATCTTGTCGATCTTGAGGATGTCGATCGGGAGTGTAAGCAAGTAGCTGAGCGAGGAGAAGCCTGTGCCGAAGTCATCGATACTACACAGGACACCCATCGTTCGCAGTGTGGTCAGGGCAAGCGCGGTTTTCGGCATGTCTTCTATGAAGGCAGACTCGGTCACCTCGATCTCTATTAGACCAGGGTCGATCTGATAGCGCCTGAGCATCTGGTCGATGGAGCCGACAAGATCGCCAAGCTGGAAGTGCTTGGTCGAGATATTCAGCGCGACCGGACAGACCTGGCCTTGCTCGCGCCACTCGGCCAGCTGTCTGCCCACTTCGTCGATGACCCATTCACCTATTTCGACGATGAAGCCGTTTTCTTCGGCACTCGGAATGAACTGGGCCGGCGAAATCGGGTCGCCCTGCGCGGGCTGCCAGCGAATCAGGGCCTCAGCGCCGCGTATCCGACGAGTGGCCAGGTCGATTTTCGGCTGATAAACCAGCTTGAACTCCTTGTTGAGGAGTGCACGGCGTAGGTCCTTCCTCAGCTGCAGCCGGTGATGGGCCATGAGCTCGAGCTGATCGGCGAAGAACTGGAAGTTGTTACGACCTTTCTGCTTGGCGTGGAACATGGCGATATTCGACTTGCGCAGCAGGGTTTCGGGGTTCTGGCCATCGCCTGGAAACAGGGCAATACCGATGGACACGCTGATATGGATGGTTTGTCCAAGCAGGGTAAAGGGTTGGGTAATCTGGTGCAGAATCTCTTCGGCCAGCAAGGTCACCTGGAAGGTGTCGTTCGCGTCTTCCGACAGTACCACGAACTCGTCACCACCATGTCGTGCCAGGGCAGCGCCACGACAGGCGTTTGTGAGGCGCTGTGCAATCAGGCAGAGCAGGCGGTCGCCGAATTCCACACCCTGCAGTTCATTCACGACCTTGAAGCCATCCACGCCGATGAAGAGCACGGCAGTAGACTTCCTGGCTTTGAGGTCACTTGGTTCTCGTGCGGCCTCGCGCTTCAGCCATTCGGTCAGCAGGTTGCGATTAGGCAGGCCGGTGAGTGCATCGTGATGGGAGTTGTGGACTGCCAGCTGCTCGTTCCGCTTGATTTCGGTGATATCACTAAAGCTCCATACTCTGCCGATCGGTACATTGTCGTGCAGCCGAGGCGTAGTGAAGCACTCGAGGAAGCGTTCGTTCCTCAGCATGACCACGCAGCGGCTGGTCTGTTCCGGATACTGCTTGTTGAAGTTCCACACGCTCGTGAGCTCGTCGAGATTATCGACGCAGGTCTTGAAACGGCGCCTGATCTCAAACTTGTCGAGCGGCCGGTCTCTGGGAATCCCGAACATTTTCAGGAACTGCTTGTTGTGGATGATGACTCGACCCTTGAGATCCAGCACCACGATGGCATCCTTGGTCGAGTTCAGGGTGTCCGACAGCAGCTCATGAGATTGTTTGAGCTCGGTAGTGGAGTTATCGAGCGCCTTGTGCTGCTTTTCCAGAAGTTCATAACGCTCTTCGAGATCCCGGTTGGATAGCTCGATGGTGCGTTCGAAGCGTCGTCGCGCTTCGTCATGCTGGGTATAGGCCTCGTCAACGGCATCGAGAAAAGAGTGGGGGAGCTTGTCTGCCGTGATGCTGTGGTCTTCAGCGAGCCGTTCGAGTTGACGTGCGAGCAGCTTGTGACGATTTGGCTCGGTCATAGATCTTTTTCAGCCAGCAAGGTGATCGCCATGGTCTGGTTGTGCAGTCCTGTACCGGCCCTGTCCAGGTCGTGCCGCGGGTCCCGCCCGATTTCGCCATAGGAGTAGAATCCAGCCACTGTGCACCGGTCTGGCAGACCCGCCCCAATGGCCTCGAGCTCCTCGTCGGTTCGCTGACCGAGTGCGGCTCGTCGCGCGTAGCAGCTCACCGCGAGGGCAAAGCTGTCCCCGGCAAAATCCTTCGGTATCATGGCGCTTGCCAAAGCGGTGTCGGCAGCTATACCAGCCGCGCCGACCAGTCCTTCCAGGCCGGCTGTCATAAGACGTGCTTTGGAGCCTTCAGCAATATCACCGGCATAGGTCATCGATGCCTTTTCGTTGTCTACAGCGACAAGCGCACGAATGACTGGCGCGCCGTCGACCGGCGTTACGAGCAGCGGAAACAGCAGCCCGGTTTTCGGCAGGCCTGAGAAGTACTCACCAAGATAGTCGCGGTAGATATCCAGCGCCTGACGGTCATCGAGTTCGTAGAGCGTATTACCGCTGGCACGCGTTACCTTCCGGCTGGCGCCGAGGGCCATCCAGCCCCCCTCGAGCCCAATGCCGACCTGCAGCTGATGGCCGTAAAAGCCTATAGCGCACATCTGGGCTGCGGGTGGTGGCGCATCGCACCAGACGTCGCTGCGTCCGAAGCGGCCATTGTCGCCTGCGAGGCCGCCGGTGATGGTCACCCGGCTCGGTTGGCTGCTCAATGCGGCCTCAATACCGCTTACCAAGCCTGCTCCGCTGACATGCTGAGCATCAGACAGCAAAATGATATGTCTCAGGGGGCGGTCTTCGCTGGCTTTTTCGTAAAGCGATGTGATGAGGCTGCGGCTTTCTGTCTCGCCGGTGTTCTCGCCGTGCAGTGGCAGAATTTCACAGGCAAGATCTGTGGCGTCGAATTCAAGTGATACCAGTGTAACGCCACGGTTACGCACACGTTTGCCAGCTATTTCGCCGGCTGTAGAGCAACCCACGAGATAGGCATGGGGGAAATGCTGGCGAAGCAATTCGAGCCCGCCCGCCTCCTGCACCGTTCTGAAGGCACCAAAGCAAAGTACCAGGTGACGGCGGGGTGCACCCGCAAATGGGGTGCCTGTGGCTGCAACAGGCCCCGGTAGTTCAGGTTGCCATTTCGCATCGGCGAAGCGGTAACTGCTAACCTTCATGATCCGGCTCCGACTCCAGTAAAGCTGTGTATTGCCGCCGTATTCTTCCCGAATACGATGGGGTTCGGCCTGTCGGCGACCGTTCGCAGGCTGCGCTTCCTGAAAGTATAGACAAGGGCCGCGCGTTTGGCGCGCCCCAGATGCTGCGGGTTTGCGGCAAATAAAACCATATTATAAAAAACGTCGACTACACACTGCCATCCCGGTGGCTTATGTAGGTATAATCTCGTGCGCAGGCTCATGGAAACAGCAATAACAGCTAGAAAAAAGGCTTATATAATATGGAATTAAATACGAATATACCGCTCCCGCTTCAAAGGCTTTATCAGTGGGAGCAATCCCGCCCCAGTGACATCTACATGACTCAGCCCATGGGCGGAGATATTGTACAGGACTACACCTGGCAGCGTACGGCACAGGAAGTGCGTCGCATGGCCACCTACCTGAAGTCACTGAATCTTCCAGCGGATGCCAAGGTTGGCATTCTGTCGAAGAACTGCAGCTACTGGATCATGGCCGATCTCGCGATCTGGATGGCTGGCTACGTGTCGGTACCGCTGTACCCAACGCTGAATGCTGAAACCGTTGAGAAGATTCTCGAACATAGTGAGACTCAGGTTCTGCTCATCGGCAAGCTGGATGATTGGAGCATGATGAAGGACGGCATTTCCGCCGACCTCAAGTGTATCTCTACAGCGCTGTCACCAGACGACGTCAAGGCGAAATATCCGCAGTGGGACGACATCGTGGCGAAGAACGCACCGATGCAGGAAAGCCCGACGCGTAAGCATGACGAGCTCGCTACCATCGTTTACACCTCAGGCTCTACTGGCATGCCCAAGGGCGTCATGCTCTCTTTCGGCGCCATGGTTGCTGCCGGTAATGGCGCTGCCAATGCGAACGGTCTGACCAAGGACGATCGCATGCTGTCCTATCTGCCACTCGCGCACGTTTTCGAGCGCTACGCGGTAGAGATGACCTCGCTGGATAAAGGCTTCCGCCTGTTCTTCGCCGAATCGCTCGATACCTTCCTCAAGGATCTCCAGCGCGCTACACCGACAATGTTCATCTCGGTGCCACGTCTCTGGCTCAAGTTCCAGGCTGGTGTTGTTGCCAAACTGCCACAGAAGAAGTTGGACAAGCTGCTGAAGATCCCTGGCGTTTCATTCCTGATCCGCAAGAAGATCCTCAAGGGGCTGGGCCTCAACCATGTCCGTCTGGCCGCGAGTGGATCTGCACCGCTGTCTGAAGACATCATCAACTGGTATCGTCGCCTTGGTCTGGAACTGCTCGAAGGCTACGGCATGTCGGAAAACTTCGCGTACAGCCACATCATGAAGCCAGGCCGGGTCCGTGTCGGCTATGTTGGTGAGCCTCTGCCAGGTGTGCAGCAGCGTATCAGTGCTGACGGTGAGATCCAGATCAAGAGCCCCGGCACGATGATGGGTTACTACAAGGAGCCTGAAAAGACTGCTGAAACCTTCACCGACGACGGCTTCCTGAAGACTGGTGACCGTGGCGAAATCGATGAGATGGGTCGTCTCAAGATCACCGGACGTACCAAGGAAATCTTCAAGACGTCGAAAGGTAAGTATGTTGCACCGGCGCCGATCGAGAACAAGCTGGTATCACATCCAGACGTCGAGATGGTCTGCGTCGCTGGTGTCGAACAGCCACAGCCATACGCACTCCTCATGCTGTCTGAAGGCACCTGGCCGAAGCGCAATACGCCTGAAGTGCGTGAGCGACTTGAGAAGGAGCTGCCGGAGTTGATCAAGTCCGTTAACGCCACGCTCGATCCGCATGAGCACCTGCAGTTCGTGGTTGTAGTGAAGGATCAGTGGACTATCGAAAATGCCTTCCTGACGCCGACCATGAAAATGAAGCGCAACGTCATAGAAGATCAGTACAAGAGCCAGGTCGAAGGCTGGTACAACGCTCGCAAGAAGGTCATCTTCGAGTAAGCGTTAATCTGGTACTGGGAAGCCTCCCGCTGCCAACCGGCGCCGGGAGGTTTTTTTCGTCTACATATTATGCTGTTGCATGGACGCCCTGTTGAGCAGGAGCAGCGGCAGCAAGCCGGCGACGACAATACAAAGAGCCGCGAGTGAGGACTGGGCCAGCTGTTCGTCCGACGCATATTGATAGACGAACGTCGCTAGGGTCTCGAAGTTGAACGGGCGCAGGATTAGTGTTGCCGGCAACTCTTTCATGCAGTCGACAAATATGATCAATGCGGCCGTCAGCAGGCTCGGGCGGAGCAGGGGTAGATGGATTCGCCGGAGTGTGTTGAGGGGACTACTGCCCAGCATGGTGGCCGCCTGATCCATCGAGGGGGTGATGCGTTGCATGCCGCTCTCAATGGAGCCAATCGAAATAGTAGCGAAGCGGGTACAGTAGGCAAAGATGATCGCAAAGGTCGTGCCACTGAGCAGCAGTCCAGTACCTTCACCGGTCCATGCCTCCATGTGGGAGTCGATCCAGTTGTCAGTGGCGGCGAAGGGAATAATGACGCCGAGTGCCAACACTGCGCCAGGCATGGCATATCCGACACAGGACAGTCGCGCGAGCAGCCGATTCACTCGGCTAGGCTGGATGCGTATCGAATACGACAGCACCGTGCCGACGACTATGAGCACCAGAGCGCTCATGCCGCTGAGAAAAAGCGAGTTCCCGGCGTAGCTGAAGAACCGGCTGTTCCAGGACACGTCGAAGTAGCTAATGGCGTAGTCAAGCAAAACGGCGCAGGGCACGAGAAAGCCCAGCGTAATGGGCAGAAGACAGGCGAGTGTGGCGAGCCAGGCATGCCAGCCACGGAGTTTCCGCGGCTGAATCGCGCGTTGTCTGTTGCTGCTTGAGTAGCGCTCGCGACTTCTACGCGAGGCTCGCTCCAGAAACATCAGTAACAGGGCAAAGCCGACCATGGTCACGGCGATCTGCGCCGCACCGCTCACACTCCCCATGTTGAGCCAGGTGTCATACAGGCCAGCGGTGAGCGTCTGTACGGCAAAGTAGCTGACAGTGCCGTAGTCATTCAGGGTCTCCATCAGCACCAGAGACAAACCGACAGCCAGGGCGGGTCGGCAGATCGGGAGCAGAATACGGAAGAAAATTCTAGCGGGCCCGGCTCCCAGCACTCTTGATGCGAGCATGAGGTTATCGGACTGCTCTAGCAAGGCGGTACGGCAGGTTAGGTAGACATAAGGATAAAGTACCAGGGCGAACATGATGACTGCGCCGCCGAGGCTTCTGATATGGGGAAACCAGTAATCGGCTGCCCGTTCCCAGCCGAAGAACGCCCTCAACGAGAGCTGAATAGGGCCGGCATACTGAAGGAGGTCAGTATAGACATAGGCAATGACGTAGGCTGGCACTGCAAATGGCAGTAGCAGCGCCCAGCTGAGCCAGCGGCGCCCTGGGAAGTCGTACAGGGCGATCAGCCAGGCACTGCCAAAGCCCAGTAACGCACTGCAGATGCCGACGCCAAGCATCAATACAATCGTGTTCTGGATATATCTTGGCAGAACCGTCGACCAGAGGTGGGACCAGATCCCATCGCTCGGGGCGATCGAAAGGTAAACGACCGCTGCAATTGGCAGCAGGGCTGCCAACGCAGTGATCAGTGCAACCAGCTGCCATCCTCGGCTATTACGCCGTTTGCGGACCGGCGCGTTGGATACGCCAGCCAGCAGTGGATGGGGCAAGGCAGCACCTGTGGTCATCAGCTATCGAAATCGACCTTGTCGACCAGCTTCACAGCGGCTTCGCGGTGCTTGCTAATCTCATCAAGCGGCAGCTTGTCAGCCTTGAATCCAGACCACTCCTCAAGAAGTCCGCTGCCTTCAACTGACGTGTTCACAGGAAACTCGACGTTCATATTGGCGTACATTTCCTGCGCCTCCTGGCCACTGAGGAATTCCATCAACTTGACGGCTTCAGCCTTGTTGGGAGCCGACTTCGTCAGCACCACACCGCTCACATTGACATGAGCACCGCGACCGTCCTGATTCGGGAAGATCACGTTAACCTTTTCGGCAAAGCCGCGCTGCTCGGGGTCGGCAACCATGGCGCCGTAATAGTAGCTATTGCCGATGGCAAGGTCGCAGGTTCCTTCTGCTACCGCACGGATCTGGTCGCGGTCGCCACCTTGTGGCTTCTGCGCCAGATTTTCCTTCACGCCCTTGAGCCACTTTTCAGTCTCTGCTTCGCCGTGGTGCGCAATCATGCTGGCGATGAGGGCAATGTTGTACTGGTGCTTGCCTGAACGTGCGCAGATCTTGTTCTTCCATTCCGGCTTGGCGAGATCCTCGTAGCTGAGATCGGTGTTCTCGACGCGATCTTTCGAAGCGTAAATATTTCGGGTTCTCAGCGTAAGGCCGAACCATTCGTCATTATTGCCGCGATATTGAGCAGGAATATTCTTTTCGAGCACCTTGGAGTCAACGGGCTGGGTGAGACCGGCATCCACGAGCTCCTGCAGGCGGGCGATATCCACTGTCAGTACCAGGTCTGCCGGAGAGTTCTTGCCTTCGCGCTTCAGTCGTTCTGCCACGCCGTCCTGCGCGAATACAATATTGGTCTTTATGCCAGTTTCCTTGGTGAACTGGTCCAGCATTGGCTGAATCAGAAAGGGCTGGCGATAAGAGTAGATGTTGACTTCATCGGCAGCAAATGCGGGCGAAATGATACCAGCGGCAAGGGTCACCGAGGCCAGGGTTCTGGTGATCAGGCTGCTGGCTGACAGCGTTCGCGACTGAGTGGTTTGTCGGGTCATGGAGGATCCTTACGTTACGTCAGATAAGAATTCGTGCTCATTGCAGCCTTTCTTCAGCTCGCATGATCGCACACTAGAAAAGAGGCTTGAAGAATAATGCAAACCATTCTCATTCACAACCGAAATCATACGCACTGAAGCTTTGACACCCGGATTCCGGCTCACGCAGCTCGGTCAGGCTGGTATACTGTCGATGACGTTCGCAAATGACGATGAGTGGTATTGATGTATCTGATGAACTCCATAAAAGATCTGTGCAAGCCTGTTCGAGGCTCGAAACGGCAAGTGCTGGCTGTATTCACGACTGTGCTCCTCGTTTCTGGCTGCACGACGACAGAAACGCATTACAGTCGCTTCCGTGCGCTTGATAGCAGCGGGGAGCCCCGCGACTTCGTGCTCTACTGGAACAGTGAGCTGCCGAAAAGCTGGTACGGCGGACTGCCCATTGTCACGCCGGTGCGGATCAAGACGCAGTGCAGCGATGAGGTCATCGAGTTTCACAACCGTGAGCGTTGCGGTGCCGCAGACACAAGAACGCCGAATGGTCTCGCAGCCGGCTGGTGCGGCGATACCGATAAGTTTCTGACCTCGGCTGGTCGGGAAATCAAGGGTGACGATGCGCTTTGTGGCTGGATTACCGGCCCGGCAATCGATGGGCAGGGCAATGCGGACTCTACTGCCGAGCTGGGGCGTGAAGTGCTGGTGACCATCGCGTGCTATCCCACGAGCTCCGTGGAGGCGCAAAAACAGGCGAGCAAGGATAAGCCAGGGGAAAGAAAGGCAGGTGCCATTCTGCGTGCCTCGGCAGTGCCGTATCGCCTGACCGTACGTTCTGCGCCGGCCGACAGTCTTTCTGACCGAGTCCCGGAGCTGAGTGAAAAAGCCTGCAGCGGAGACTGAAGTCTCCGTTGTTTCCGGTCCTTACTTGATAATGATACGGAAGTTCTTCAGGTACCAGCGATAGTCGTTTGCGAGCTTGACGTTAACGGCTATCGATGCTTCGCCGGGCGCGGTGCCAGGCTCCAGGAAGAATTCAAAGCTCGAGCTTTCCGGTGAGACCGAATGAACCACAACGGGTGTATCCTCGATGGCCAGCTCCTCGGGGTCAACACAGACTTCGGGCTCCGGTGCGTCGGGATCTTCTTCCTCTTCCTCATCTACGGGAGGCGGAATGGTACCTGGTGTGCCGATGCCGGTCACTGGATCGCAGATTGGCAGTCCACCGTAGGGCACGACCTGTAATTGTGCGACCGGGTGCTCTTCAAGATTGACCAGGCGAATATTTACTCGCCAGATACTGGTGTCGCCTGCAGGTATTGTCAGCACTTCCGGGATGAGGAATATACCTGAGCCCATGGCAAAGTAGGCTTCTTCGGTTTCTTTCGATACGAAGCCTGCCGCGCTGTTGCCGCCAGACAGGCCTCTGCTGACGCTATCGTTGCAGTTACGGTCCTGTGGAAAACAGATGTCATTGAAGAGCGCAGTCTCTGGCGACAGATTGACCGGCGGCGGCGCGTCTTCATCGTTGTTCAGTATCGATGAGCCAAAGGTGTTCGGGTCTACATCGAAGTTCACCAGGGGCGCGAAGGGGGAATCGATGATCTGCTGGCGCGTGTTGTCACCGAGCTGGATGCCATCGTCGTTGTCCTGGTCATCATCGAGTGCGGAGAGGAAACCGGCCTTGTTGCCAACCTGACGATCGTTGGCCGCGATATCGCGTTCGAGCTGGCCATAGGTGGTGATGCCCTTGACGGTGGTGCCGGTATTCAGCCGGGACTGCAGCTCAGGCTGGAAGTCTGGTGGCGTGATATAGCGCTTGGCCTGGATGTTCTCCGCAATGAGGATCGGTCCGATGGAGAAGGTGACGCGCTCACCCGGATAGTACAGATAACGTCCTCGGGCACCAGTGACGCCGCGCTGGGTCTCGGTCTGATAATCCACGCCAGACATGCCCCGGCCCATGAAAAATCCGACCGAGGGCTCGTCACTGCCGGAGTTACCGTCGCTGCACGCACTGCTGAGCAGGCTGCCAAGCACCATGAGTAACAGCGCAAGACTTCTGCCTGAAGACCGGAGAAATTCTGCCGACGGGATGACACCTGCACCGGATCGTACTTTTAAATTAGCCTGCATTCAGAAAGGTCACTTGTCTGAGTTGGAAAAGGCCCCATTATAGGCGGGGGATCGTGCAGGTATAGTGACGCAGATTACATCTTCAGGACACAGTGACATGAACCATGATTGACGAAAAACACCCCTCGGGACCGCAGGCAGCGGTCTCACTGGCGCAAGGGTCAGGCCCGGTCGCATCAGATACCGCTTGGCAGTCAGCCACCGATGCGTCAGCAACAGAGCCCAGCGCCTTATCGATTCGCGGTCTGACCAAGGTCTATGACAACGGGTTCAGGGCGCTCGAGCACATCAACCTGGAAGTTCGTCAGGGCGACTTCTTCGGCCTGCTTGGGCCCAATGGCGCTGGCAAATCGACCACACTCGGCATCGTTTCAAGTCTGGTGAACAAGAGTGAGGGCGAAGTCAGGATTTTCGGTCACGATATCAGCACCGATCTTGAACAGGCCAAGCGCTACCTTGGCGTGGTTCCGCAGGAATTCAACTTCAACATGTTCGAGAAAGTCGAAGATGTGTTGATCACGCAGGCTGGCTATTATGGTATTCGGGCTAATGAGGCGCGTGATGCGGTCGAATACTACCTCAAGGCCCTCGGTCTTTGGGACAAGCGTCGTGAGCAATCGCGTATGCTGTCCGGCGGCATGAAGCGGCGATTGATGATCGCACGTGCGCTGGTTCACGATCCGAGGCTGCTGATCCTCGACGAACCGACTGCTGGTGTCGATATCGAACTGCGGCGTTCAATGTGGGCCTTCCTCACCAAGGTCAATAACGATGGCAAGACCATCATTCTGACGACGCATTACCTCGAGGAGGCAGAGGCGCTCTGTCGCAATATTGCCATCATCGACAAGGGTGAGATTCTGCAGAACGCGAGCACGCACGAACTGCTCGGGCAATTGACGCAGACAACCTTCGTGCTCGATGTCGCGACTGCGGTGACAAGTCTGCCGGTGCTGCCAAATTATCCAATGAGGCTTACCACCGAAGGCAATATCGAGGTTGACGTCAACCGTGACCAGAACCTCAACGAGTTGTTTACGCAGCTGACGAAGGCCGGTATTCACGTCCGTAGCATGCGCACCAAGACCAACCGGCTGGAGGAACTGTTCGTTCGTCTGGTGAATGAAGGCAAGAACTGATGAAACAGAATAATAGCTATCGCGTGGCCTTTACCACCATCGTGGTCAAGGAGATCCGCCGCTTCACACGCATCTGGGCGCAGACGCTGTTACCGCCTGCTATCACGATGTCGCTGTACTTCGTTATCTTTGGCAATCTCATTGGACCGCGTATCGGCGACATGGACGGATATGACTATATGACGTTCATCGTGCCGGGACTGATCATGATGTCGGTCATCACCAACTCGTACTCCAATGTGGTGTCGTCGTTCTTCAGCATGAAGTTCCAGCACAGTATCGAAGAGCTGTTGGTGTCGCCTGTTCCGAATTACGTCATTCTGCTCGGCTTTATCGTCGGTGGTGCCGTGAGGGGCTTGCTTGTCGGTATCATTGTGACAATTCTTTCGATGTTCTTCACCGATCTGCAGGTGCACAATTTTTTCATCGTGATATCGGTGGTCATACTCACCGCGATACTGTTTTCGCTGGGCGGTTTTATCAATGCCGTGTTCGCACGCAGCTTTGACGACATCTCGATTGTGCCGACTTTCGTCCTGACGCCGCTGACCTATCTTGGCGGCGTGTTCTACTCGATCTCTCTGCTGCCCGGGTTCTGGCAGAACGTGTCGATGGCCAATCCGATTCTCTACATGGTGAATGCCTTCCGCTATGGTCTGCTGGGCACGAGTGATATTAATGTTTGGGCGGCCTACGCCATGATTCTGCTGTTCATAGTGGTACTGTTTACCTATTCGCTGTCGCTGCTCAATCGCGGCGTGGGGATTCGGCAATGAGCCAGGACAAGCTGACGCACGGCTCGCTACTCGGCCGTGATACAAGCTATCCGGACAGTTACGCACCAGGTCTGCTCGAAGCCTTGCCCCGACGCCGACCACTTGCCGGAGCCCCCTTTGGTGAAGACATCTGGAACCAGTATGAACTGTCCTGGCTTGACGATGCGGGCTATCCCCGGGTAGGTGTTCTGGAGTGCAGATTGCCCTGCAGCAGTCCAAACCTGATCGAATCGAAGTCGATGAAGCTATATTTCAACTCGCTGAACCAGACGCGTTTCACTTCGTCGGAAATGCTGCTGGCACGCGTGCGGCGGGATCTTTCGGGCTGTGCCGGTGCTGAATGGCAGCTCGCGCTCACACACCCGCTGCCGCTCACTCAGGCGGCCGCCGTCTGTGCGGAAGCTGAGCCGGGCGATGCAGGATTCGCTGTCAGTGTAGGCGAGCGGCAGTGGTCCGAGGCGGTGCTGATCGACGAACTCACGCAGGCGCAGGCATTGCCCGGCCCACAACTGCCTGCACCAGAGGCAGAGCGACGATCGCTGCTTCGCCTGGCAGACAAACGCGCAGTAGACGCATCATCCGAAGAGGTGCTGGTTTCGCATTTGCTGAAAACGAACTGTCCGGTTACGGGGCAGCCAGACTGGGCAAGTGTGCTGATCTGGACTGGGTCGGCGGAGCAGGGACTCGATTCGGGGCATCGAGTAGATCGCCAGTCGCTGCTGGACTATCTGGTCAGCTACCGACAGCACTCAGGTTTTCACGAGCAGTGTGTGGAGGAGATCTTCAGCGATCTGGCAGCCCTGCTAGGCGACGATCGAGGATTGCTTGTATACGCCCGCTATACCCGCCGTGGCGGTATTGATATCAACCCCTGGCGTAGCAACGTGCCCGCCCAGGTGGCCAATACCAGGCTGGTCCGGCAATAGTGCCAGCACGCGGCGTCAGGTGACGTCGCGAAGCTTTTCCAGCGCCTTTTCGAGCGACTGCTGAATACGCTGACGATCGTCTTCGCCGATTTTGCTCGAGTCCATATACATGGCGAAACCCTCGGCTTCCTGCTCAAGGAAGCTCTGGTTGCGGCCCATGTCGCGTCTGAAGTCGACCACTGAATAGATCGGAACAGGCTTGTTAAAGCCTTTCACTACGATTTCGCCTTTGTCGCGGCACAGGATCATGTCTTTGATCAACGAGAAGGTTTCGAAGCCCACCAGAATTTCGCCTGGCTCAGCCAAGGATTCCAGCCGACTGGCCAGGTTTACTTCCTTGCCGATGATGGTGTAGTCCATACGGTTTTCGGAGCCGAAGTTGCCCACTGTACAGAATCCGGTGCTCACACCCATTCGCACTTCAAGCGGTGCCCGAACACCGGTGCTGCGCCATTTCTGCCGCAGGACCTTCATGCGCTTGCGCATTTCGATGGCCATGGAGACACAGGCCAGGCTGTCTTCCTTCGAGCCGCGGCTGGTTGGATCGCCAAAGAAAATCATGATGCTGTCGCCGACGAATTTGTCGATTGTCCCGCCAAATTTTAATGCAATCTGCGCCATCTCATTGAAGTAGGTGTTCAGCAGATCGGTCAGGCTTTCCGCCTGTATTTCCTCGGACAGTTCGGTAAAGCCCTTGATGTCGGAGAAGAAGACCGTGAGCTTCTTGCGTTGTGTTTCCAGTTTCACATCGCGCTCGCCGGTAAAGATCGACTGCCATACCTGAGGCGACAGGTATTTCGCCAGCTTGTGTGACAGGGCGATCGACTGCTCGCGTTGCATCTGGATTTCGGTTTTGGCCAGCATCAGTGCCCTGGATTGCAGGTGGATGTAGTGCGCCGATATACACACGAAAAGAGCGGCAAACAGAATGCTGGCAAGCGTGAGCAGTGGCGGAGTCATCGGCGCCAATGACAGGCCCAGTGTGAGGGAAGAGACCGTAAGGCCGGCCAGCAGCGCAAGGTTGCCGACGAAGAATGCCGTAAGCCCACCGACGATGATGAGGCTGAAATAGACCATGATCAGAATGGCGAGCGAGGGCGTCACGCTGAACTGCAGGAGATTGAGAATGAAGCCAGTCAGCAGACAATCGAAATACAGCACGCGCTGGCGAATAGAGAGGTTGCCGTGAACGTGCCAGTATCGCATGCCAAAATACAGTAGATGCGGCCACAGCATTGCCACGGGCACCAGCCAGACAAGGCGCTTGTCGAAATGCTCAAGCACGATGCCGCTTACGATGATGCCGACGAAGAGCATATAGCCGAGTATGCGGGCGCTATAGTCGGGCATGGGCGGTGAGACGTTACCCATGGTGCCCGGCAATTTGCGCGGCGGCACAGTCTGTCCGCTACGACCCTTCTTGAGTACAGCCATCTGATTCATGCGTCAGATATGAACTCTGTTCAGCAGGATGTCACGATACATGACGAAATCCGCCAGCAGGCTGTACAGCGGGTGTTTGAAAGTGGCAGGGCGATTGTGTTCAAAAAAGAAATGCCCGATCCATGCTGGCAGATAACCCAACACGGGGAGTAGCAGCAGCAGCTTGAACTTAGCTGTAAATATCGCGACCAGGAAAGTGGCAATGACCAGCGAGGTGCCGATGAAATGGAGCCTGCGGCACTGTATATTGCTGTGCTCCCTGAGATAATAGGGGTAGAACTCGCTGAACGATGCAAAATTTCCGATCTGCTTCGGCTCCGTAGTCATCGTTGCCTCCTTTTGATAAAGAAACTGTCAAGCACAGGTAAACGCATGGGCAGATAGCGCACAAGCACGCATTGCAATCTGCCTGACGCTGTGCAGACTAACAGGTTTGCCAAATGTTGGCATTTCCTTTTTCGGATGCTCCAGATGACTGATCACGCCACTGAAATTTCTGCCGCTGCCGACGCTGGAAGGCGCTTTGTCGCTGAATTCCTTCACAACCGGCAGTCCGAGCCAAAGCTATGCGAGCCAGCGCCCTCCGAGGCTGAACTGCGGTCGATTCTGCCGGCAGTTTGCCGCAGCCCCGACCACGGCAATCTCAAGCCTTATCGTTTCATCGTGCTTACCGGCGAGGCTCAAAAGCAGCTTGGCACACTTTTTCTGAAAGCTGAAACACAGGATGCTGGTGAAGCTGGTCTGAAAGAAGGCAAGGCGGAAAAGATTCTCGGCAAACCCTTGCGGGCGCCGATGATCATCGTTGGCGTGGCGCGCCTCGATGAGCAGCACAAGGTACCCGTTATCGAGCAGTGGCTTGCTGCGGGTTGCGCGGTTCAGACCCTCTCACTACTGCTCGAGAACAGTGGTTATGGCGTGATGTGGCGTAGTGGCAGCTTTGCCTATAGCGAAATCGTACGCCAGGGTCTGGGCCTGGCCGATAATGAGCAGATCTGCGCTTTTCTCTACTGCGGCACTGTAGAGCAGCACAAACAGAACCGCCCCGCCTTGCCCTCAGAAGATACCCTCATAAGCTTCTGCGACCAGCTCTGATCCTGCCGCCGTGGCGAGCCTGCCGCTGCCGCTTGCCGAGCGGTAGCCGCTTGCCGTGTTTCCACATGCTCACGCCGGTTTTCCGACGCCTGCTTTCGATAACTCGCTGATGTAGAAGATTTACCCACCTCTGGCACCGCTTTTGCTTTGTACTGTGAAAACGACTGACATGTTCAGCTAGGGATTTTCACAATGACGATATCGATGAGCAATGCACTGGGTAATCATGAGCAAGGCCTGCTGATGCGCTCGCGCAGGGCGGAGGTTCTTTCCAATAACCTGGCCAATGCCGATACGCCGAATTTCAAGGCGAAGGACCTCGACTTCAAGGCGGCGATGCAGGCGGCAAGTAGTGGCCAGTCGGCCGGTCGGGTGCAGGTCGACAAGACACATGAAGGTCACATGCAACTTTCAGGCTCAGGCGGCGCGGACATCCTGTATCGCGTGCCTTCGCAGCCCTCGATCGATGGCAACACTGTCGATAGTCAGGTCGAGATCGCTGAGTTCTCAAAGAATGCCGTGGAGTTCCAGGCTTCATTCCAGTTCCTGAACGCCAAGTTCAAGGGCCTGACCTCTGCCATTCGTGGCGAATAAGCAGCCCTAGATAGAGGATCGACGCCATGTCACTGCAGAACATATTCAACGTTGCCGGCTCAGGCATGTCAGCACAGTCAATCAGGCTCAATACCGTATCGAGCAACATCGCGAATGCGGAAGCTGCGAGCTCGAGCGAAGGCGATACCTATCGGGCTCGCAAGCCGATTTTCTCGGCCATGGCGCATGAGCAGATGCGGCTGCAGGGCAGTCTCGGTATCGATAGCTCCGGCTCCAGTCCCTATCTGTCTGGCTTCGATAGTCAGGCAGAGCAGGCGGCTAGCCAGGGTGTCGGCGTCAAAGGTATCGTCGAGAGTCAGGCGCCGCTGCAGCCTCGTTACGAGCCGAACCATCCTTCGGCAGACGAAAACGGTTATGTGTTCTATCCGAATGTAAACGTGGTAGAGGAAATGGCTGACATGATCTCCGCCTCGCGCAGCTTCCAGATGAACGTGGAAGTCATGAATACCGCCAAGACCATGATTCAGCAAGTGCTCACGCTTGGCCAGTAAAGCCCGGTTTGATGACCAACAGACAACGACTATGACAAGTGTAAAGAGGCCACTGGCATGACCGACATCAGCTCGATAGGCAAATCCGCGCTGGAGCAATACGCGCCGAAGCCCGCGGAGATCAAGCACAAGAACGAGCTTGGCAAGAACGAGTTTCTGAACCTCATGATTGCGCAGCTGAACAACCAGAGCCCGCTGGAGCCGCAGGACAATACGGCTTTCGTGGCCCAGCTCGCGCAGTTCAGTTCGCTCGAAGGTATCACTGAACTGAATAACTCGGTCGGCGACATCGCTGGCGAGTTTCGTAGTGCACAAGCTCTGCAGGCTTCGGCAATGGTTGGCCGCAGCGTGCTGGTGCCGGTTAGTAGCGGTACCTTGCCACTGGGCGGCACGATTTCAGGCATCGCTGAGGTGCCAAATGGCTCAGGTAATTTGACCATGAAGGTTTATAACAAGGGCGGCGCCCTCGTAAGCCAGAGTGATCTCGGCCAGAACCAGGTTGGCGATGTCAAGTTTACCTGGAACGGCCGCAACAACAAGGGTGAACCCATGCCTGCTGGCTCGTATCGCATAGAGGTCGAAGGCTCCTTCAACGGAGAGACCGAACGGGTGAAGAGCTTCCTGGGCGCCAATGTCGATAGCGTTTCGATCGCGACGGATGGCGGTGTGAAGCTGAATCTGGCGGGGCAGGGCAGTATTGCCATGTCTGAAGTCAGACAGATCTTCTAACAGTTTAAGAGTTGTAATCAGGATTCTAGCTGCATCGTTTGATCGAGCGGCTGAGTAACAAGCCCTAAGGGGCATAGCTGTACATGATAGAGGTCTTTCATCATGCCATTTAACGTCGCCCTTACCGGCCTTCGCGCCGCCAACACCGATCTGGAAGTGACTGGTAACAACATTGCCAACGCCAGCACCACCGGCTTCAAGCAGTCACGTGCAGAATTCGGTGATATCTATTCAAGCAGCTTCCTGAGCACCGGTTCTGCGCGGGCCGGCGATGGCGTGCGGGTGCAGAGCATCTCACAGCAATTCAGTCAGGGTGCGATCTCGATCACTGAGAACGGGCTGGACCTGGCCATTGATGGTGAAGGCTTCTTCGTCCTGAACGACGGCGGTGCACAAACGTTCTCACGAGCGGGCGTCACGCGGGTGGACAAGGACGGCTATGTGGTCAACAACACCGGTGCCCGGCTCCAGGGCTTCCCCGCAGATGAGGATGGTGCCGTGGGTGGTGTGCTCAGCGACCTCCGAGTCGATGAATCAGCGCTGGCACCGAAGCGTACGACGGAAGTTCAAGCGGTCATCAACCTGGATGCCTCGGATGATATCCTCGTGGAACGAGGCAACGCCATTGCCACGAATGCTGCGATCATCGGAACGCCCAATGCCGGTCCGGCTGGTTCACCAGCTGTGAATGGATATCCGGGCCAAGCGCTGATGATCACACAGGCCGACGGCACCACCCAGCCTCTCTTCATAGCGCCAAACACTAGCGCTGACGCTATCTCCTCGCAGCTCTCAGGTGTTCGCAATATCGATTCGACTGCCATTGCTCAGGCCCGATTGACCTCAGCGGGCTATAACAATGCGTCTGGCAATATGGGAATACTGATCGATGGGGTAGCCTTCAACGGCTATTCTGATCTGACGCAGCTTGGCAATGCCATCAATGCCTCGCCGACACTTGTTGGCGTTTCTGCGGTGCTTGTAGGTCCCGCGCCTACTGGCGGCAACCCCGATACCCGTGACCTGGTACTGACCAAAGACCGGGGTAGCGATCTTAATTTCGCCATAAACGGACCAGCCAACGGCGACAGTTTCGAGATTGCCGAGGTGCCTGCCGATTCCATTCAGAATAATCAGGCCTTGCCTGCGCCCGTTACACCACGCACCTTGCAGGTCGGTGGCAACGAAGTGGCGACTGTGGGTGGACGGGTGCAGCTCAATCTGAGTGGCGGTGTCACGATCGTTGACAACACTGCCGCATATAACACCGCCAACCCACCACCGGCCGCGCAATCGACTAACAATGGCCTGGTCTCTGACTTTACGGGTGCGCCCTTCGTCAATAACGTGTTCGATCCATCCGAAGAGCGCACCTACAACTATGCCACTTCCTCCACCGTGTATGACAGCCTCGGTAACTCACACGTACTGACAAAGTTTTTCGTGAAGGAAGCGCAGACCGAAACTTCGCCAGATAATCTGTGGACCATGTATGTGCAGATCGACAATGCTGATGTCGGCGATCCGCTCGTAGCTGGTGGTGCCGCTACGCGCGCAGCGTACTCGCTTGTATTCAACGAGGATGGCTCCTTCAACGAGGTGGAATCGGACGAAGTGCTGATCTCCAACTGGACGCCGCTTGATGCTGAAGGCTCGCCAAATGGTGCGGTTGGGCCGATCAACGTGATCAACGGCGGCGTATTGCCGATCCCAACGCCACCTAACAGCTCAAACTTTCAGATCGACGTTGCTGAGTTTACCCAATACGGTTCTGATTTTTCGGTCAATGATCTGCAGCAGAATGGCTCGACGACTGGCCGGTTGGTTGGCCTCGACGTCGCCCAATCTGGTGAGATATTCGCTCGTTACACCAACGGTGAATCAAGAGTGCTTGGCATCGTGGCTCTGGCCAGCTTCAACGATACACAGGGACTGGCGCCTGTGGGCGATACCGCCTGGGTCGAAACCTTCAAGTCCGGCAACCCCGTCATAGGTGCCCCTGGTACTGCCCAACTTGGTGGTATTCGCGCCAGCGCACTGGAAGAATCCAACGTGGATCTGTCGCAGGAGCTGGTTGGTCTGATTCTTGCTCAACGTAATTATCAGGCAAACGCGAAGACCATTGAAACGGCCAATGCCATCACTCAGACCATCATCAACCTCAGATAATGAGCGTTGAGGCCCTGAGCCGGTGATGAAGCTGCAGCCCGCGTCTGCCGTGGTTCCAACGAACTTATTGGGAGTACGATCTCGTGGATAAAGGCCTCTATGTAGCTATGACGGGTGCCAGACAGGCGATGACTGCACAACAGGGTCACGCCAATAATCTGGCGAACGTCAACACCACCGGCTTCAAGGCTGACCTGCATCAGGCCAGAAGTATGCCGGTGTACGGCCAACATTTTCCGACCCGTGCCTATGCGATGACTGAAAATCCTGCCACCGACTTTGCCGGTGGCTCGATGATTCAGACCGGCCGTGATCTCGACGTCGCTGTCGAAGGTGAAGGCTGGCTTGTCGTGCAGGCGCCGGACGGTAACGAAGCCTATACCCGCGATGGCGGTCTACAGGTCGACGTCAACGGCGTACTGCGCACAGCCTCTGGCCTGCCGGTGCTTGGCGATGGCGGGCCAATCGTGCTGCCGCCTGCTTCGAAGATGGCGATCGGTGGTGACGGCACCATTTCAGTCATTCCCCTCGGCGCGCCACCCGAAGAAGTGGTCGTTGTCGATCGAATACGTCTCGTTAACCCTGATCCCAAGGAACTTGGCAAGGGCCCCGATGGCCTGATCAGGTTCCGGGAGGATATCGACGCAGCGCTCAACGCTGATCCTGCGCTCGCCGGCCAGCCTGTCGAAACGCGTGAAGCCGAAGCTGACGGCACGGTTCGCATAGCTTCCGGCTTTCTCGAAACATCGAACGTGAATGCCGTCGGAGAAATGACGGAGATCATCTCACTGGCTCGTCAATATGAGATGCAAGTGAAGCTAATGGGCACCTTCCAGGAGAATTCCGAGAGTTCGGCACGCTTGTTGCAGCTGTCATAGTAAGACAGTGAACAACGGCAGTAGTCTGCCGCTTTCGGGAGAATCGCAATGCACGGTGCCTTATGGGTCAGCAAGACTGGTTTGAGCGCGCAGGATACTGCCCTCAAGACCATTTCAAACAACCTGGCTAACGTCAACACGACCGGCTTCAAGCGCGACCGTGCGATGTTCCAGGATCTTCTCTATCAGATCGACCGCCAGCCAGGCGGTCTGTCCGCCCAGGATTCCACGCTACCTTCCGGTTTGCAGATCGGTACTGGTGTTCGCGTCGTCGGCACTCAGAAGCAGTGGACCGAAGGTAATCTTCAGGTTACTGAGCAGCCGCTGGATGTTGCCATAAACGGCAAGGGTTTTTTCCAGATTCTCATGCCAGACGGCACTATCGGCTACACGAGGGACGGTCAGTTTCAGCTGAATGCGGACGGCCAGGTCGTCACGCCCGAAGGCTATCAGTTGCAGCCAGGGCTCGACGTTCCAGAAGACGCCGGCGTATTGACTATAGGCGCCGACGGCACGGTGTCTGTCACCGTGGTTGGGGATGCTCAGCCCCAGGCACTAGGCAATCTCAACACTGTTTCCTTTATCAACCCGGCCGGCCTCGAAGCCATAGGCGGCAACCTGTTCCGTGAGACCAATGCGAGTGGTGCGCCAGAAGAAGGTGTACCTGGGCTCAACGGCCTCGGCACCTTGATTCAGGGCAGCATCGAAACCTCGAACGTCGAGGTCGTCGAGGAGATGGTCAACATGATCACCACACAGCGCGCCTATGAGATGAACGCCAAGGTCGTGACCACTGCAGATCAGATGCTGCAGTACATCACTCAGAACCTTTGATCTGTTTTTGACCTAGCTCGGTGACTCTCATGATTTTAAAGCTTTCTTTCAATCTGGCGGTGCTGCTGCTCTGTGTGGGCGCGACGGCCTGTGCGCCCGTGATGCGTGAGCAGATCAAGCCGGGCGATCCGAATTATGCGCCGGTCAGCATCCAGGAGCTGAGACAGCCTGCGCCGGTTGATGGCTCCATTGCGTCTTCAGCGCCGGGTTTTTCATTGTTTGGTGACAAGACCGCACATCGTCAGGGCGATCTGTTGACCGTGCTGTTGCAGGAAACTACACGGTCCTCCAAATCAGCTGAATCCTCGATGAGCAAGAAAGGCGATATCGCCATCGGTAATCCCCGACTTTTTGGCCGGGAAACCAGTCTGGGTGGTCTGGATCTGAGTATTGCCGGCAGCTCCAGCCGCAGTTTCGATGGTGAAGCTGAGGCCGATCAGAGCAATAGCCTCATCGGCAGTATCAGCGTGACCGTCTCTGAAGTACTGCCAAATGGTCTGCTGCGCATACGCGGTGAGAAATGGCTGACGCTGACTGAAGGCGACGAGTATATCCGCCTGTCAGGACTGGTGCGTTCAGATGACATCGGCGTGAACAACACCGTGATGTCGAACCAAATCGCTGATGCGAGAATCGCCTACTCAGGCACCGGCAGCTTCGCTGATGCCAACAGACAGGGCTGGCTTGGCCGGTTCTTCAACTCTGAATGGTGGCCGCTGTAATGAAAACGAAACTGGTGGTTGCAGTATTACTGGCAGTGGGCGCCATGCTGTCCTCTCTTTCACAGGCTGAGCGGCTGAAAGATATCAGCAGCATCGCGGGTGTTCGGAGCAATCCGATCATCGGGTATGGTCTTGTCGTCGGTTTGGATGGCACAGGTGACTCCGCGCCGTTCACCAATCAGACCTTCAGAAACATGATGAACCGATTCGGCGTGACCATTCCGCCAAACGTCAATCCAAACACGAAGAACGTGGCGGCTGTGACTTTGCATGCTGACTTGCCTGCCTTTGCCAAGCCTGGGCAGCGCATCGACATTACCGTGTCGTCTATCGGCAACGCCAAGAGCCTGCGTGGCGGTAGTCTTCTGCTCGCCAATATGCGTGGTGCGGATGGGCAGGTCTATGCGACAGCCCAGGGCAATCTTATCGTTGGCGGTTTTGGTGTCGAAGGCGCTGATGGCTCGAGCGTGACGGTCAACCAGCCAAGTGTGGGCCGTATTCCTAACGGTGCGAGTGTCGAGCGTAGTGTACCGACTTCGTTCTCCGAGGGAGACACCATTACGTTTCAGCTGAACTCACCGGATTTTACTACGGCCAAACGCGTACAGGAAGCCATTAACACCATGTTGGGCGAGGGTGTGGCCAGTGCAGTCGATGCCAATAGTGTTCGAGTGCAGGCGCCGCGTGATGCAGCCCAGCGTGTGAGCTATCTGTCGATCCTGGAGAATCTGGATGTCGAGCCTGGTACAGAGACGGCTCGTATCGTGATCAACAGCCGCACCGGCACCATCGTGGTGGGTCAGAACGTCAAGGTCTTGCCGGCTGCAGTCACTCACGGCAGTCTGTCTGTCACTATCAGTGAGAGTCTGGGCGTGAGCCAGCCTAACGCGCTCGCAGGTGGTGAGACCGTCGTCGTGCCTGATACCCAGATCGATGTGAACCAGGAGCCTGCGCGCATGTTCCAGTTTGGCCCCGCGACGACGCTCGCCGAAATCGTTCGTGCGGTCAACCAGGTTGGTGCGGCACCCGGCGACGTCATGGCTGTACTCGAAGCCTTGAAACAGGCTGGCGCCCTTCGCGCCGAATTGATCGTCATATAGGCTGGGGCAGAGGCACCGTCATGGCAAACACCACAGGCACTTTCGGCAGCACATCACTGTTGAACCCGGCTGGTTCGTCTGCGGCCATGACAAAAAAGTATGCCGCCGACGCCCAGAACTATAACGACCTCAGTGCACTGCAGGGTCTGAAGGCCAAAGGCGCAGACAAGGCAGAAGCACTGAAGACCGTCGCTCGTCAGTTCGAAGCCATCATGATGAACGAAGTCATGAAGAGCATGCGTGCGGCGAATGAAGTTTTCGCCAAGGATAGCCCCTTCAATTCGTCTGCCACCGACATGTATGAAGATATGCTCGATCAGCAGATGACATTGAATATGTCTACCGGCAAAGGCTCAGGTCTGGCCGATATGCTGGTCCGTCAGCTTGGCGGCCGCTACGGTCTTGATGCCAATGGCGATCCGAAAGACAGCGCCTCTGAAAAAGCCTCATCCGGTAACTGGAGAAGCCTTGCAGAAACCGCTCGAAACGTGCCTGCGATTCAGCTTCGCGAAGCCGAGCAGCAGGTGCTGGATGAAGTCGACGCGCTTGTAGTCGATGCGGACCGAATGAATCCTGCCAGGGCTGAGCGCATCGCTGAGGAAGCCAGTTCGCCAGCTCCGACCGTTGCTCAGCCTGCCGACCCTGTCCGTTTCGAAACTCCGGCTGAGTTTGTCGAGACACTGTTGCCGCACGCGCGCAAGGTGGCCGATGAGCTGGGTGCGGACCCCAAGGTTTTGCTGGCCCAGGCAGCACTGGAAACAGGCTGGGGCAAGCACATGATCACCGGCACCGATGGTGCGCCAAGTTATAACCTGTTTGGCATCAAGGCCGGCAGTGAGTGGACTGGCGACACGGCTAAAATTCTCACTACCGAGTACCGCGGCGGTGTGGCTATGAAGGAGCGCGCCGAGTTCCGGGCCTATGACTCCTACGCCGATAGTTTTCAGGACTACCTCAAGTTCCTGGCTTCGAAGCCGCGCTACGCCGAAGCCGTTGCGGTCGCCAATGATCATGTTGGCTTTTCCAACGCACTGCAGCAGGCTGGCTACGCGACCGACCCCGAATACGCCAGCAAGATACAACGCATCGTGCAAAGCACCTATCTCAGGTCTGCCTCACAACAGACCGCTGACCCTGGCGTGGGAGATATCTGATGTCTGGTTCATTACTGAATATTGGATTGAGTGGTGTACTGGCGCATCAGACCGCGCTGAGAGTGACGGGCAACAACGTTGCCAACGCCAATACCGAAGGCTATACACGTCAGCGTGCCGAGTTTGATCAGCTTGGTGGCCAATTCACTGGTGCAGGTTATCTCGGTAACGGCGCTCAGATCACTGACATCAAACGTCTAACCGATGCTTACCTGCAAACTCAGGTCCGTAGCGACACGTCCGTGTCTGCAGAAGTCGGTATCGTGGCTCAGAACCTCGAGCAGATCAACAACCTGCTCGCCGATCCGAGCACCGGCATTTCACCGGCACTGTCCGATTTCTTTGGCGCATTGCAGGCTGCCGCAGAGGACCCGTCGTCAGTGCCTGCGCGTCAGGAGCTTCTCTCACAGTCGAGCCGTTTGGTCGACCGGTTTCGGCTGATAGATGACCGCCTCACTGCACAGGCTTCATCGGTGGAGGCGAGTATTCGCAGCCAGGTCGCTGACGTCAATGGTCTGGCTGCGGCGATCGCCGAGGCCAACAAGGCCATCGTAACGGCCCAGGGCGCGGCCAATGGTAGCCAGCCCAACGATCTGCTCGACAAGCGCGACCTGCTTATCAAGGACTTGGCGACCAAGGTTTCAATCAATGTCATTCCGCAGGATGACGGGCAGCTCAACGTTTTCATCGGCAAAGGGCAGGCGCTGGTCATGGGCTCCAGCTCAAGCTCCATCGTCGCGCGGGAAAACGAAAATGATCCGTCTTCGCTCGAGATCGCAATCGGGAAAAATGGACGCTTCGTTCAGATCACCCGCGAGATCACCGGTGGAGAACTGGGTGGGCTCATTCGCTTCAGAGAAGACGTTCTCCACCCGGCGCAGAACAATCTGGGGCGCCTGGCTATCTCTATAGCAGATCGGGTAAACGAGCAGCATCAGCTCGGCATGACCCTGGAAAATCAGTTCGGTGGTCTATATTTCAACGACGTCAATTCCGACGAAGCCATGCAATCACGAGTAGTGGCCAATGCAGCGAACGTTGAGCCCGATGACCGCGTGGTCTCGGTCCGAATCGAGGATACCACGGCCCTCAGCACTCGCGATTATGCAATCGAATTCACGGGTCCTGGCCGCGACGACCTGGTTGTAAAGGACGCAGTATCGGGCGCGACCATTACCCGAACCACGCTAGGTGGCCTTTACCCTGCCAAGTTGGAGCTGGATGGCATGGTCATCCGGTTTGAGTCCGGCAGCTTCCAGCAGGGTGACAGGTTCCTGATTCAGCCCAGCCGTGGCGGTATACGCGGCCTCGGTATGGTCGTGGACCGGGTAGAGGATCTCGCCCTCGCCGCGCCCATCAGGACTGAGAGCCAGAAAAGCAATATCGGGACCGCCGTCATCAGCCAGGGCAGCCTGGTAGATAGTCGTAGTCTCAATACCAGTGAACTCCTGCCTGGCTTCGCTAGTCCCTCTGAGCTGACGCCCCCGCTGGTGGTTCGGTTTCTCAATGAAACCACCTATGAGGTGCTGGATAATAGTGATCCTGCCAATCCGCAGCCGCTGAATCCGCCGATGTCGAACCAGCGTTACGTGCCCGGTGTTCAGAACCAACTGTTTTCGGCCGACCCATTCGCGGTGCAGGTGTCTTCGGATGGCACCAGCATTTCGGTTATTCAGCCAGTGCAGGCGCTTTCTGGCACGATGCCCTCGGCGCTGCTGCCCAATGGTTATGGCGCTCAGACAATCGCCATAGAAGGTCGCAATCCGCAAACAGGCGCGATCACGACCTATCCTGCGATCAATGTACCGCCAAACTCGACGGCAGGTAGTATTGCTGCCGCACTTAATGGCACGCCGGGCATCAAGGCCTCAGCCTATACCGATCTGCAGCTGAGTAACTTCAGTGACGGCGGTACGCCGGGCACGGCTGCGCTCAGGGTTACGATAGCCGGTACCAATGGCCAGCCGCCATACAGTTTCGAGGCGACTTTTGCTGACCCGGTAGCTGACAGCCCCGCCGCCATTGCCGATGCCATCAATGCTGATGAAGGTATGAAGTTACTGGGCATCGTTGCTCGCTCTGACGGCAGCTCACTCTCGCTGCGGTCAACTGACGGCCGCAACATTCAGGTCGGCTTGACTGGTGCCCCCGCAGATGGTGATTCACTGCAGTTGACCAGTGCCGGCTCGCCGGCGCCACAGACTCTGAATAATAATGAAGAAGTAGTCGTCGGTGGCCAGCTTGACGTGGTGTTGGAAGACGGCCTGCGCCTGCGCGGCAGCAATAGCACCATCTTTACGCCCACCCCAGCTACTGAAACGGCCTTCAGAGGCTTTACCACCTCGATTTCGGGCACACCTGGGAAAGGTGATGTGTTCACCATCGCCTATAATAAGGATGGCTTTGGCGATAACCGTAACGCACTCGCCATGCTCGGTCTGGAAGCTGGCGGTTTCGTGGGCCCTGGCAAGGATAGCTTCAATGAAGCTTACGCATCCTTCGTCTCCAGTATCGGCGCACAGACCAATGAGGCTCGTTCTGATGCAGAAGCGGCGAGTTCGCTGCTGACGCAGTCGGAAGGTCGTCTCGACGCGGTATCGGGCGTCAATCTGGACGAGGAGGCTGCAAAGCTGATCCAGTTTCAGCAGGCTTATAATGCGAACGCACAGATTGTCTCTGTAGCCCGCGAATTGTTCGACACACTGCTCGGCGCAGTTCGATAACAGGATTCTGACAAGAGGCTCATATGCGAATTTCCACGCAACAGTTGTATCGCAACGGTATCGCTAACCTCGGCAATGCCCAGCAGGAGCTCACCAAGACCCAGGAGCAGATCAGCGCCGGCAAGAAAATCCTGTCGCCAGCCGATGATCCGGTTGGTGCGTCGCGAGTGCTCAGGCTCAACCAGGAGCTCGAGCAGAACAGCCAGTTTCAGAAAAATGTGGATCTGGCACAGAGCCGTCTGGAGCTTGAGGATGGCGTGCTGGAAAGCGTTACAGAGGTTTATCAGCGCGTTCGTGAACTGGCAATCCAATCGGGAGACGGCATCCTCAGCGCAGCTGATCGTAATTCGATCGCTCAGGAGCTACGCAGCCGTCTGGATCAGCTCAAGGGGCTGGCCAACAGCACCGATGGTCGCGGTGAATATCTCTTCGGCGGCTTTCAGAACACCCAGGCACCATTCCAGCAGACGCCCTCTGGTAGCGTCGAATATACCTCGGATGAAGGTCGCCGCTTCATCCAGATTTCTTCGAGCGTCACGATCGCGGGCACGGACAACGGTAACTCTGTGTTCATGGATGTGAAGAGTGCCGGTACCACAATCTGCACCGATAGCAGCAAGAGCAATACCTCCAGCCCGCCGGCGCATATCACGATCGGACAGGTGACAGATCAGGCGAAGTTGAATGCCTTCGCACCCGAGGACATGAAGATCGTCTTCAATGACGTCAATACCGTCGCCCCCCCGGGACCGAACTTTTCGGTGTTCACCGTGAGCGACAATCGCCCCATCGTTACGGCACAGCCTTATACGCCTGGTGCGACCATCAATATCGAGGCCAGTGGTGTGCAGGTTGAGGTGCAGGGTGCGCCAGCGGTGGGGGATGCCTTTTTTGTGAGAACTTCAGACAAGCAGCCCGTCTTCGATACGCTGGAACGCTTCATCGATGGCCTGGAACAAGTGAACGATACACCTGAGGGCAGGGCAACTTTCTCGGCCATGCTCGACACCACTATCGCCAATCTGGACAACGCCGAGACGGCCATGCTCGAGGTGCGTACCGAGGTGGGTGCCCGGCTGAACACTGTCGAGGATACCCGGGCGGTGCTGGAGGATAACGAGATCATTCTGAAAGAGCTGCGCTCGAAGGTCGAAGATCTCGACTATGCCAAAGCTATCAGCGACCTGTCATTCCAGAGCTTCGTGCTGCAGGCCGCTCAGCAGACATTTTCACGGGTGACGGGGCTGTCATTGTTCGACCAGTTGTAGGCCCTGTCTGCGCTGGTATGACGCTGTGGTCGCCGCCAGGCCGAAGCGCGGATCAACCTCGCCGGACTGCAGTCGAACACTGATTGCGATGATGGCGAAATGGTGAATGGCGTGACTGCTCAGCAGTGTGAGTTCACGTGCCAGCGTGGAGGGCACCACTACACTGTTTTCCGATTCAAGTGTGACTTCGCTGCGCACCTGAACGCTTGGAGCACGCTTCTCAATCATATCAAACAGATCTGCCTGCTGCAGCCAATCCAGTAGCTTCGAAAATTCCGCAATCGCCTGCGATTTGTCCTGTTCCAGCGCGTGCTGTCGTCGCTTCAAATTGTAATCCACGAATACCGAATCCTGGTTCTCGGTCGCGCAATCCAGAGCACTAATCAGCGCCAAGTAATTATCCAGTATATGTCTGCAATGTGTGCCTATGCTGCTCTGGAGGTATGGCCGGCAAACCTGCCTGTACTGCTGCGCTGTCAGGGAACGCAGCAGGCTCAGTGCCTGTTTCAGCGCGTCAATGTTACCCTGTACGATCGGATGCATAGCTATCCTGCCTATATCCTGTTTCGGTCCGACACTTTGAAGCTGCCCCTGCGCGACTGTTGCTTCTGCGGAGCACTACTGATTGCGTAGCTACCAGACTAGCCATATCCTCAAATCCTGACCGCAGAATAAAGGCTGGTCGTCGAAAGCGCCATGCCGCGGCTGACCACTGTTCTGTGACTTGTACCTAACCAATCCGGACAATCCTCGTTCCCATGCCCGATATGGATGTCTATCAGTCTTTCAGCGCCATGCTCGCGCGGGCCGGTGAGTATCCGTCCGTGATGCTGATGCTGCTATTCATGGCCACCTTCATCCTGGAGGACCTGGCCACCAGTTCAGGCGCACTGCTTGCCGCTGCTGGTGTCATCGATCCATGGAGCGCGCTGTTGGTGCTGTATGCAGGAATATTGCTGGGTGATGTTGCACTTTACATCCTGGGGCAGTATATCCGTCGCAGCCGTCACGGCCCGCGCCTGGCAGAAGCGAAGGGATTGAGGCTCAGCGAGGACCTGCTGCGTCAACGCTGGGCCTACACCATTTTCGTCTCCCGCTTTATTCCGGGTGCACGCCTGCCCACCTTTACAGCGGCGGGATTCTTCGGATATAGCGTGAAAAACTTCGTGCTGTTGTTGATTTTCGCAGTAGGCCTGTGGACCAGCATCAGCTTCTGGATCATCTATGGTCTCGGTGATGCAACGCTCGAGCTCAAGCCAGCATGGGCCGGCGTGGGCATTGTCGTATTGCTCCTCTTGGGTGCTGCCTGGCCGTATCTGCTCCGCCTGTGTACTGGCAATCGTTCGGGAACACCAGATGAGTCACTTTGAACGCGACCTGGATCCGGCTGCTGCGCCGCCCATGAAGGCTTCGATACGGACGCTGTCCGTATACGAGTTCTGGTCGCCAGCACTATTCTACCTGCCTGTGAAGGCTTATGCGCTTTGGCTCGCGCTGCGCTACCGAGGCATCACGCTGCCGACAGTAGCCAACCCGACATTCGACTTAGGTGGATTCGTTGGAGAGTCAAAACTACAGATTCTCGATCTGTTACCACCAAGCCTGGGCGGGCTCCTACTGAGCCATACCAGGATTGCCCGCTCTGGCATGACTGAGGAAGACATCTCGGACGATGCGAGAATCGCGCTGAGTCGGGTGCATGCGCGGGGCTTTGACTTTCCGTTCGTCGCAAAGCCTGATAAGGGCTCTCGTGGCGCAGGGGTAAGGCGCGTGTACGACCAACCAGCCCTGCAAAGATACCTCGCGGAATTTCCAGTACAAGATACCGTGGTACTGCAAGCGCTCGAAGACCTGCCATACGAGGCCGGCATCTTCTATATCCGTCTGCCGGAAAATGATCCCGGCGGCTGGTTCGATCCTGCTACCGGGCACTCGACCGAAGGTGAGATTTTTTCGGTGACACTGAAGGTTTTTCCCTACGTGACCGGCGATGGCCAGCGGACACTGCGCCAGCTGATCCAACAGGATCCCCGGGCCGGGCGCTTGGCCCATCTGTATCTGCCTCGTCATACCGAGCGACTTGAGCAAGTGCTGCCAGCCGGCGAGCGTTTCAGGCTGGCCTTTGCCGGTAGTCACGCCCGAGGCTGCATTTTCCGCGATGGCAGCCATCTGGTGACGCCGGCGTTTCGCCGGCAATGGGACCTGATAGCCCGCCAGATTCCGGGTTTCTATTTTGGGCGTTTCGATATTCGATTTGATGATGTCAGAAAGCTCTCGTGCGTAGCGTCGCTAGAGGATCTACAGCATCTTGAGGGTGTGAAGATCATCGAGGTGAACGGCGCGGGGGCAGAAGCCACCCACATCTGGGATGCTGACATGCCAATTCGGCGCGCTTACGGTACACTCTTTGATCAGTACCGCAAGCTCTTTGCCATTGGCGCTGCCCAGCGGCGGCTCGGGCACCCTGTGCCTGGGCTGCGTAAGGTGTGGGCGGAAATCCAGCAGAACGAGACAATGGCGACGCGCTACCCGCTTACCGAATGAATCAGAGCAGACGATCATGGCCCTACCACAGCAGGCGCCGCGTCAAGCCGGCGCGATAGCGAACAAGAGCGGCAGGAACAAGGCGCCGGGCCAGGAGGCTGCTGCCCCTGCCGCAGCTTCGGCAGCAGCGAGCGGCGGCATGCTCGTGGCTGAGGTGATGCGCCTGCCACAGCATGTTAACCGGCACAGCCACCCCTATCATCAGCTGGTCATGGGGCTCACTGGTACCGCCGAGATCGATATGCTGGGTCTGGCGGCACACCTCGACGTCAGCCATGCCTGTGTCGTGCCGTCAAACACCTTTCACGATTTTTACGGCCGACCCAGCAACCATGTCCTCGTTATCAACATCGACGCTGATTCGCCAGTCTTCACTGATCCCTCGCATCCGGACCATGCCAGCCTCGCGAGGCTGTTCGACCGGCCTCGGCTCATTTCACTCGATAACGGTATGCGGCAGCTCACGCAGGTCAGTATCCAGGAGATACAGCGCAACGCGAACGACAGGGCATTACGCCATTATCTTGGTAGCGCGATCATTCGCTGTCTGTCACAGCGTATCCTGCCCAGTCCAGGTCAGCACGATCGCAGTCTGCTCGACATGTACAAAATCGACAATTACATCTTCGAGCATCTCGGCGAGTCAATTTCCATCAGTGATCTCGCAGCCTGTCTCTGCCTCAGCGAAAGGCGTTTTCACAGCATCTTCAAGGCCCAGATGCAGCAAACGCCACACCAGTACATCATTCACCAGCGACTGGATAAGGCGATACAACTCATCAGCAACACCTCGCTCTCCCTGGTCGAAATCAGTGAGCTGTGCGGGTTCTCAAGCCAAAGCGCACTTACGAGCAGCGTACGCAAATACCGCGGCACAACCCCTGGTCGTCTCCGGGCCGGCTAGCAAAATCCTGCGTCTCAAGCTCAATATGGCAGGAATTTGATAGGATGCGGCAGGATTTTAAAAGAATTAAGGCCATCCGCCCTATAGTTTTATAGACTTGGTTTAATAACAAGAGGAGAGGCTGAGTGGTGGAACCTGCTAAGCACGGGTATAGCCGTGGCAATACACTGGACAAGCTCTGGCATACCATAGTGGCCCACTACGACGTTGATGAAGCTGCCTGTGTCTCGGAGCTTATCGATACACTGGATACCTCTCCGAAGCAGTTTGCCACGATACAGTCGGCTGCCGAAGCATTGGTCAAGAACGTCCGTGCCCAGGATTCATCCATCCACATGGTGGACGCCCTGCTGCAGGAGTACAGCCTCGATACTCAGGAAGGTGTGCTGCTGATGTGCCTCGCTGAAGCGCTGATGCGAATTCCTGACAAGGCGACGGCCGATGCGCTCATCAAGGATCGCTTGTCGACGGCTGACTGGCAGAAGCACGTTGGTCACAGCGGCTCCACGCTCGTGAACGCCTCAACCTGGGGGCTGCTGCTCACTGGTAAAGTGGTCAAGCTTGATTCAAATATCGAGGATTCACCCAGCGGGGTGCTCAGCCGTCTGGTGAAGAAGAGCGGCGAACCTGTGATTCGAGGGGCCATGAATCAGGCCATGAAGATCATGGGCAAGCAGTTCGTGCTCGGTCGCACCATTGAGGAAGCCCTCGATAATAGCCGTAAGCCCCGCAAGCAGGGCTATACCTACTCCTTCGACATGCTCGGTGAGGCCGCAATGACGGCTCACGACGCGAAGCGCTATCTGCAAAGTTACCAGCACGCCATCCAGGCTGCCGGGCGAGATAACGCGAAAAATAGTGGCGATGCTGAAAGTATCAACAAGGCCGCTGGCAGCGCCTATGCTGAAGCCATGTCCGTGCATGGGCAGACCAGCATTTCCATCAAGTTGTCTGCACTTCACCCGCGCTACGAAGCAGCGCAGGAGGACCGCGTACTGACAGAGCTTTACCAGACGGTCGTGAAGTTGCTGGAGAATGCTCGCGAACAGAACATCGGTATCAACATCGACGCCGAGGAGATGGATCGGCTCGAGATCTCGCTGAAGCTGTTCGAAAAGCTGTATCGCTCGTCGGTCAATAAGGGCTGGGGCAAGCTGGGCCTGGTGGTGCAGGCCTATTCAAAGCGGGGGCTCCCGGTACTGCGCTGGCTGAATGCGCTGGCGAAAGAGCAGGGCGACGTCATCCCTGTCCGCTTGGTGAAAGGCGCATATTGGGACACCGAGATCAAACTGGCGCAGCAGAAGGGTCTGCCTGAGTACCCGGTCTTCACCCGCAAAGAGAATACCGACATTTCCTACCTGGTCTGCGCCGATTTCCTGTTAAGCGAAGCGACACGAGGCGGTCTGTTTCCGCAGTTTGCCACGCATAATGCTCATACTGTGGCTGCAGTGATGGCTGCTGCCAAAGCCGTGGCTACCAAGGCGGGCAGACCACGCGGATTCGAATTTCAGCGCCTGCACGGGATGGGCGATGCCCTGTACAAGGCCGTGATGGAGCCCGCGGGTAATCAGAAGGTCCCTGTCCGAATCTACGCACCTGTGGGTGCCCACAAGGATCTGTTGCCCTACCTGGTGCGGCGCCTGCTTGAAAACGGCGCCAACTCGTCCTTCGTGCACCGTCTCGTAGACGCCAATACACCAGTGTCCGAGCTCACTGGGCATCCTGTTGAGCAGGTAAGGCGTTTCAAGACCCTGCGTAACAACCGGATTCCCTTGCCTGGCGATATGTTCAGTGACAGGCAGAACTCCAGAGGCGTCAACCTTTGGTGCGAAAAGCACTGGAAGCAGTTGCATGCCGACCTGCGGCATTGGGACTCCCATCAGTGGCATGCCGCCAGTGCGCCGGTGAGTGCAGCGTCACTGTCAGCCAAGCGTGCTTCTGACGGTGCAGCCGAGACCATGCATAGCCCGAGGGATTTGCGAGAAGTGGTCGGTCATGTGGTCTGGAGCACCCATGAGGAGTTGCAGACTGCACTGAGCGTTGCCGAGCAGTATTTTCCTACCTGGTCGGGTACGCCAGTCGAGAAGCGCGCCACTGCGCTTGAAAAGTTTGCTGACCTGATGGAAAGCAACATGGCCGAGCTGATGGCGCTGTGTTGTCGCGAAGCCGGCAAGACGATGCAGGACGGTATAGACGAGGTCAGAGAGGCTGTCGACTTCTGTCGCTACTACGCTGTGCAGGCACGCAAGCTGATGGGCAAGCCCGAGTTGCTGCCCGGACCTACTGGCGAATCGAATGAACTGTATAGCGTAGGGCGTGGAACCTTTGTCTGTATTAGTCCCTGGAATTTCCCTCTGGCCATCTTCACCGGCCAGGTAGTGGCAGCGCTGGTTACCGGTAACTGTGTGCTCGCGAAACCGGCCGAACAGACATCGCTCATCGCGGCCAGGGCTGTGCAACTGATGCACGAGGCCGGCATACCCACTCAGGCGCTTCAACTTCTACTGGGTGATGGGGCAAAGATAGGTCCGGACCTACTGTCGGACAAGCGCGTGGCTGGCGTCGCCTTTACCGGATCCACCGGCGCCGCCCATTCAATCAATCGAACATTGGCGGCTCGCGATGGCGCTATTGGCATTCTCATTGCCGAAACAGGTGGCCAGAATGCCATGATCGTAGACAGCACGGCACTACCGGAACAGGTGTGTCGTGATGTGCTGCAGTCGGCCTTCGCCAGCGCTGGCCAACGCTGCTCCGCGCTTCGGGTGCTGTTTGTGCAGGAAGACATCGCCGATCAGCTTATTGAAGTGCTTGCGGGTGCTTTGAGTGAGCTGCGTGTTGACGATCCGCGTTACCTCAGCACCGATGTTGGTCCGGTGATCGATGCCGAAGCTCTGGCTAATCTGAAGGCGCACATCAAGGCCATCGGCAAGGACAGTCGCTGGCAGGCAAGGGGCGCGGTGCACGGGATAGGGTCGAGCCACGCCGAAGGTCTTCAGGGGCACTATCTGGCGCCGGCCATCGTCGAGATTGACAGTCTGGAGCAACTGGACTCAGAGCACTTCGGGCCGATCCTCCATGTCATCAGATATTCCGCCAAAGGGCTGTCCAAGGTCATCGATTCGATCAACAATTCGGGCTTCGGTCTCACGCTCGGAATACACACGCGCAACGAGTCGGCGGCACTTGATATCGAGCGCCGGGTTCGGGTCGGGAACACCTATATCAACCGCAACCAGATTGGCGCGGTAGTCGGTGTGCAGCCCTTCGGTGGTCTGGGACTGTCCGGCACAGGTCCGAAGGCCGGTGGACCGCACTATCTGCCGCGCTTTACCACTGAGCGGGTGCGTACCATCAACACGACCGCCGTAGGCGGCAATGCGACACTGCTGTCGCTCGACGGCGCGCCTGACTAACGCGCAGACAGACGGCGCAGACAGACGGCGCAGAAGCGAGGCATATTAAAAGGCGAGGCGACTTGCCTACAGTAAAGGGTCGAATTCGATCAACGATAACAACGATAACAACGATAAGAAAACAGGAGTACGGTGATGATAGAAGACCAATTTGCAGTTGGCATGACCTTCATGGTCTATCTGCTCGGTATGCTGGGTATTGGACTCTGGTCCTTTCTACGGACGAAGAACCTTTCAGATTATATTCTCGGCGGTCGGAGTCTCGGCCCATTTCCTTCGGCAATCAGTGCGGGCGCATCGGATATGAGCGGCTGGCTGCTGCTCGGCCTGCCGGGCTATGCCTACTCAGCTGGTCATGAAGCCTTCTGGATTGCGATAGGTCTGCTGGTCGGCACCTGGCTGAACTGGCTCATTGTTGCCCGACGGCTTCGGGTATACACCATGGCTGCCAACGACTCACTCACCATTCCGGCCTTTCTCGAAAACCGCTTCGAAGACTACAGCCACGTGCTGAGGATCATCGCTGCGTTCTTCATCCTGCTGTTCTTCCTCTTCTATACCAGCTCTGGTCTTGTTGCTGGCGGCAAGCTATTCGAAACCGTTTTCGGCCTCGACTATACCTGGGCCGTCATTGCTGGTGCGCTGGCTATCGTTTCCTACACCCTGTTTGGTGGCTATCTGGCGGTGTCATGGACCGACCTGGTGCAGGGGCTGCTAATGGCGGCCGCTCTCGTCGTCGTGCCTATCGTCGCCATCAATGCCGAAGGTGGCTGGGGTGCGACTCAGGCGGCCATGAATGAGATGAACCCCGAGTTGCTGAACGCCATGACCAGTTCTACAGGTGAAGCCATGGGCATCATCGGCATTGTTTCCCTGCTGGGCTGGGGCCTTGGATATTTCGGCCAGCCTCATATCCTTGCCAGATTCGCCGGTATCCGCTCCGGTAAGGATATCCCGACAGCGCGTCGTATTGCGGTATCGTGGACCGCGCTCTCGCTGTTCGGATCACTGGTCTGTGGTTTCGCTGCCGTGGTGTTTTTCGACTCGCCGCTGGACGACCCCGAGAAGGCGTTCATGTTGCTGATCAACGCCTTGTTCCATCCTGTAGTGGCCGGCATCCTGCTGGCGGCTATTCTGGCGGCCGTCATGAGTACCGCTGACTCCCAGCTGCTCGTGTCGTCGTCGGCACTGGCTGAAGATTTCTACAGAACCCTGATGAAGAAGGACGCCTCGCCGGAGCAGCTGGTCATGGTCGGTCGTGGTGCGGTTGTCGGCCTGGCTGTACTGGCAACGATTCTTGCGATGGATCCGGAAAGTGGTGTGCTTAGTCTGGTGAGCTATGCTTGGGCTGGCTTCGGCGCGGCCTTCGGTCCGACGCTCATCCTGGCGCTCTATTGGAAGCGCATGAACAGGGCGGGCGCCATTGCTGGCGTGCTCGTGGGCGGTATCACTGTTGTTATCTGGAAACAGCTGACTGGTGGGATATTCGAACTCTACGAGATCGTACCTGGTTTCATACTGGCCACTATCGCCATCGTGGCAGTTTCGCTGATGACCCGTGAGCCTTCGGCAACGATTCAGCGACAGTTCGACGAGACTGTCGGCGAAGCGGCTCACTGAGCGGTTTTTATGCAGACCGCGCGATAAAGTAGAGGCTGCTGTTCAGCATATGAACAGCGGCCTTTTGTCGTTTCGGAACCGACGGGGGTAAAGCGGCTTGCTGAAATCAAGTTGTAGCAAAGGCTCACAAGGCTTACTATTTGCCCCCTTCATTGCGCCTGGGCGAGCCCGATTGAAAACCAGGGCCCGCAGCTCTGCGTTAGAATCTGGGGCAAAGGTCGCGAATTCAATGCATTAGGACTAATCATGACGGTTTTGCCAAGAAATTCACGTACGCTCTTTACTGCTCTCGTCCTCTTCTTCAGTGCCTTTGTGTCGTCTTTCAGTCACGCTGACAGTGATCCGGGAAAGGTCATTGCCGGTTGGATAGAGCGGGTGGCGCTGCCGGATACTGATGGTGTCTTCAAAGCCAAGCTCGATACTGGTGCCAAGACCTCCTCAATTTATGCCGACAAGATCGAGATTTTCGAAAAGGAAGGCGACAAGTGGGTGAAGTTCGAGCTCGTGTTGAAGGATGGTGAAGGCAACGAACGACGTATTCGCATGGAGCGAGAGCGCTCGCGACGAGTAAAGATCAAGAACCATGATGGCATTCATGATTCACGGGTTACTGTTGATATCGACATCTGCTTCGACGGCCGCAAGCGTACGGTAGAATTCACGCTGGCCGATCGGCGCGAGTACCTTTACGCCATTCTGCTTGGCAGGCGCTTCCTTGAAGAGGCCGCTGTAGTGGATTCGGACGAAACCTATCTCACCAGAGCAAGCTGCAAATCCGATGAATAGCTTTTCCGTTAAGATCTGGGCGATCGTGCTGGCAGCCATCGGCATTGCCATCGCGGCCCACAAGATTATCAATGTTGGTCTGCCGCTTACCCCGCAGCAGGACACCGAACTCTGGACTGTGCAGGCGCAAGCAACATTCACGGGCACGGGCGGTCCAGCCAAATTCGCGCTGAAGATACCCAGCACAACGCCGAACTTCCTGAGAATGGACGAAGATTTCATTTCCAGTCGTTTCGGCTTGTCAGTGGATACGGTCGACAGCAATCGGGTTGCACGCTGGGCGGTCAGGCGCGCCAAGGGAACGCAGAACCTGTATTACCGGGTCCAGGTCGCGCGAGCGAACAATGAAGTCGAATTCACTTCGCAGCCCGATTTTCCCGAGAAGCCCGAATACGTAGAACCCTATAAATCAGCTATTGAATCCATCCTGCGCACAGTGCGTGAGGAGTCTGCTGACGTGGAAAGCTACGTCAGAGCGCTATTGCTTCAGCTGAATGCCTCCTCGCCAGGCGCAAATGTCGAGCTCCTGCTGGGCCGTGCCGATGATGCCGACGAGTGGACATCCGAAATCATCTATATATTGAAAGGCGTCAGAATTCCTGCGCGTAAAATCTGGGGCTTCACCGTCTCTGACAGTAACAACAGCATGGCGTTGACACCTCTGCTGCAGGTACATAATGGCGAGCGCTGGTTCACCTTCAATCCGAGGACCGCGCAACAGGGGCTGCCGCCTGACTTCCTGGTCTGGATGGTGGGTGACCTGCCTGTCTATGATGCCTCAGGCGCGAAAGACGTTGAATTGAGCTTCTCGGTCACCAAGACCTACGCAGAGCTCATGAGCGTGGTGCGAAAGGGTGCGGAAGCGTCGGACTCGCTGGTCGCGCAATTTTCGCTCTTTTCCCTGCCAGTACAGGGACAGAATGTTTACCGCCTGCTGCTGATGGTGCCACTCGGCGCGCTGTTCGTCGTGTTTCTGCGGACCTTCGTTGGCGTGCAGACCTTTGGAACCTTCATGCCTATCCTGATTGCACTGGCATTCCGCGAGACCCAGCTGTTCTGGGGCATCGTCCTGTTCAGCGGCATTGTCGCCATTGGTTTGATGATCCGCTTCTATCTCGAACGTATGATGCTGTTGCTGATTCCCAGGCTTGCGGCCATTCTGGTTATCGTCGTCATTCTCATGCTGCTGGTCAGTCTGGCCACGAATCGCTTCGAGCTTGATCGTCTGTTGTCCATATCCTTGTTCCCCATGGTTATTCTCGCCATGACGATCGAACGCATGTCGATTACATGGGAAGAAAATGGTGCAGGCGATGCCATGAAGATGGGTATCGGATCGCTCATCGTGGCGTGTCTGGGTTATCTGATCATGACCAATGAAAGTCTCATGTATGTCATGTTCGTGTTCCCTGAGCTCCTGCTCGTGATTCTCGGGCTTTGCCTGTGGATGGGCCGTTATACCGGCTACCGTCTCACTGAATTGTTCCGTTTCAATGCGATGAGGCGCGGCGGCTCATGATGTCGTTCATGTCGCCCAAGGCGCTTCGCGAAATCGGCGTGCTGGGTATGAACATGCGCAATGCGGACTTCATCATGAAGTACAATCCGCGCAACATGTACCCATTGGTCGACGACAAGCTGATTACCAAGAAGCTTGCATTGGAGAAGGGCATTGCCGTACCGAAGTTGTACGGCGTGATCTCGTATCAACACGAGGTCGACAAGCTCGAGGAGTTGATCCTCTCGCACCACACCGACCTGGTGATCAAGCCAGCTGAAGGTAGTGGTGGTAACGGCATCATGGTTTTGACCGGCAAGATCGGCAAGATGTACAGCAAGGCCAGCGGCGATCTCGTCAGTCTGGAGACCCTGCAGCATCATGTGTCCAACACGCTTAGCGGTATGTACAGTCTTGGTGGTTTGCCTGACCGGGCCTTGTTCGAGTATCGGGTGCAATTCGATCCGTTTTTCGACAAGATCAGCTATCAGGGCGTGCCTGATATTCGTGTCATCGTGTTCAGAGGCGTGCCCGTAGCTGCGATGATTCGCCTGCCTACCAGGGCCTCTGACGGCAAGGCCAACCTGCACCAGGGCGCACTGGGACTTGGCATTGATCTCGCCACCGGCGCAACACTCGATGGCGTATGTCAGAACCAGAAAGCTGACCATCATCCGGATACCGGATACAAGACAAAGGGCATCGAGATCCCGAATTGGCAGCAGATCCTGCGTCTGGCGGTCGAGTGCGCCGATATCGTCGGACTGGGTTATCTCGGTGTTGATATCGTCATGGACAAGAATCTCGGACCGCTGATGCTGGAGTTGAATGCCAGACCGGGGCTCAACGTTCAGATAGCCAATCAACGCGGCCTGGTGCCCTCACTCCGTAAGATCGAAAAGATTCCTGTACTACCTGTAAGTATCGAAGAGCGGCTAGCACTGGCAGTATCAGTAGCCGGTCACTAGACTGGTAGTAAGCTATCTGATCATTCGGGATTTTATTTTGCAGGTTCGTTTTATACCTTCGCGCCCCGGAAGCGGCGCGAATTTCGCCCTTCCAGCTGTTTTGCTATGCATAGCGCCTATTGCCCTTGTGGGTCAGTTCGCCTTTGCAGAATCTGAATTACCTCCAGCATCGACGGTGATCGAAACACCTGCGACCGAAAATACTGCAGCCAATGCAGCAAACGGGCAGGCTTCACCGGTGGCGCCTGATGTCAAACTTCGAGACGTTACCAGCATTGAGGCTGTGGTCGAGGCTTCCAATGCTGCGCCTGCTGCATCTGCCCAGGCGGATCCTCCCAAGTCGGCTGTCACGCCGCCCCCTGTGCCGGTGTCCACTGAAGATGCCGCCAATGACGTCCCCGCGGAATCTGGTACGGGCGCTGAAAAAGGAACGGTCGGCGATTCATCGGCCACGGGCAGTTCTGCAGACAAAGCCAAAACCGTGGTCAAGGCCGCTGAAAGCATTGGTAAAACTGCCGAAAAGCGGGCCAAAAGCGCTAAGGCAGATGCAAAGCCAGATGCTGCTGCAAAGCAGCCAGAGCCGGCCCCAGCATCGGCTAGCGCTGAGCCTGATCAAGTAGTTGCTTCGGTAACTATACCTGATGACAAAGGCGCCACTGCCTCATCAGCAGCTGCAGCTGTGAACCCGAAGGCAGAGGCGGTTGCCAAAGCTTTTTCGGCGAAACTTATCGGCGAGACGCCGCCAGAGCCCGACAAATCTGGTACTGACGAAGCGAACGAGACCGAAGCTGTGGAAGCCTCGAGGCCCTTGTCAGCTGAAATTGAAGATCCGCCACGTCCCAAGGCTGTCGTGGGCGAACCGTCCGCACCCGTCGAGACGCCTGCGCAGGACGAGGCTGCCGATCTTCGCCTGTTAGGCAGCATCGTCAAGCCCGGCACCGCCGCCAGACTTGGCTGGTCGCCAGGCGTAGCCATTTCCGGTCTCGATCAGCCGACGCCGGTACTTGTTGTGCATGGCGCCAAGCCAGGTCCTACGCTTTGCCTCACAAGCGCTGTGCATGGCGATGAACTCAACGGTATCGAGGTTGTCAGGGGCGTCATGTACGATCTCGACCCCAAGGACCTCAGCGGCACAGTGATTGGCGTTCCAATCGTCAATCTGCAGGGTTTCAATCGAGGCTCCCGTTACCTCGTGGATCGACGCGATCTCAATCGATTCTTTCCAGGCTACGCGTCGGGCAGTATGGCTTCGCGAATCGCGGCATCGCTGTTCAACGAGATTGTCCTCAACTGCAATATGCTTGTGGATATTCATACCGGTAGTCTGCGGCGCGCGAATTTGCCCCAGCTGCGAGCGGACATGCGCAGCGAAAAGGTGGTCGAGTTCACCAAGGGTTTCGACAACATGGTCGTGGTCCACAGCCCAGGAAGTCCAGGAATGATGCGCAGTGCAGCCGTGGACCGCGGCATTGCTTCAGTGACGCTCGAGATCGGCGAGTCCCTGCGCATTCAGCGGGATGAAATAAAGGCCGGCATTCATAGCATCAACAGTCTGCTGGAAAAACAGGATATGTATCAGCGCCTGCTTATCTGGGGCGAACCGCGACCGGTGTTCTATAACTCAACCTGGCTCAGGACTGAACGTGGCGGCATACTCGAAAGTCACATCGAGCTGGGTGCACGGGTAGAGAAGGGCGATAGTCTGGGTGTGGTCATCGATCCAATCACGAATAAGGGAACCGATATCATTTCCGATATCCGCGGCCGGGTCATTGGTATGGCAGTGGACCAGGTGGTGATGCCTGGATTTGCCACATATCATATCGGTATAGAGTCGTCTGAGCGGGCGCTGGGCTTTCAGACCGAGATTCAGGGGCGAGCCAAGGATGCAGAGCCACCTACGGTAGAGGAGTAGCCGGCGTCAGAGCAGCGTCGCCGGCGCCTACTCGGCCTGCATCGCGGTCAGCAGTTTTGAAAAGACCCGCTGAGCGGCGGTACTGAAGGCCTGGGCGATGGCTTCGTCTATCGATTTTCCCCCACTGCGATCGATATCGACCCGTTCGAATAGCACCACACTCATTTCGTCGCCCGGAGCGGCTCTCGCCTTGCGTTCTACGCTTGCCGGCGAAAGCCGGGCCGCAAGTCCGAGCTTCACCGCTTTTGCCTGCTTGTTCTCCGAAATCACGTACAGATCCCGCAGATCTACGGTCAGTATCCGGTCCGTTTTCGGACCGCCCCGGTGGTGAGTCACATAGCGGAACTGGCCTGACTGCTGCAGGAAATCAGTCAGGCTTTTCTCCAGCATGGCAGGCGCAGCTTCCACCCAGCGAAGATCACTGATTGGCGCGATGGTAAGTTCGTCACGCGCGAGTATGCGGTCAGTATTGAGGCTAAGGCCGACACTGCCAACGTGAACCATGATCGATGTGTCGGCCATACTTCCGCCAGCCTGGCTGGCCTCTGCTGTGGGCGTTGCCAGTAAGGTATAACGCCTGATGACTGGCGGCTCGGCGTTGAGCAGATTGGTGCACGCGCTGAGGCCCAGCGTCAGGCCGAGCGTCGTCAGCACTGCACGAACCGAGCGCTGACGCGCCAAGCGGGGCGCCTGGACCAAGCTGGCTGCCCGGACCCCCGAGCTTGACGGCGGCTGTTGGATAAGTTCATTCCTCATCGAAAGAAACACCATATTCGCGTTGCTTGTAGACGAGCCGTGAAGGGTTTTCCCTTAACTCGTCAGTGAACTCTCTGACTTTTTCCGAGGTCTGGATCATTTGATCTCTGATAATTTCCATGGATTGACGGCTATCGCCGATGAAGCCTCGAAAAGCACTTGAATTGTCCGTCATCTGTTTCGAAATGAGCCCAGCCGTGGCCTGCATACGCACGGCCGATTCACGGACTGCCGGCAGGGTTTTGTTGTTCATATCGTCAGCAAGTGCGATGTACCGGGGAATCATCTCCTGTACCTGACCGTTGGTGACGCGAACTTCCTGTATCAGGCTTTCCAGTAGCTTCGACACTCTGTCGAACTGTCCAGAAGTCTCGCGAAGCTGGGACAGGGTCGCCTGAGTGTCTTCGATGACCTGATCCGAGAGCAGTCGCTCCATGCGCTCGAAGGTCTCGCCAATGTTTTCCGCAATGTCCGGCAGTTGATCGGTTAGCTGGCCAAGAGACGAGGCCTTGCCAGGGATGACGCCTTCGAAACGGCCATCAGCATCGCTGCCTACGCGCCGCGACTGCAGCTCTATGGTGGCACGGCCGGTAAGACCGTTGGTCTGCAGACGGGCCACTGTGCCTGAGGTAACCCGTACACGCTCCTGCACCGCGATTTCCACGATGACGCCAGTATCATTGGCGCCTTCTACGTTGGCCGCTGCCGGATCAATGTCACCTAGCTGGCCAATCGAAAATGAAGTCACCGAGCCTACCGGTACACCGAGGAAGCGAACGCTGCTGCCTTTGCTCAGTCCACTGATGCTTTCGGAAAAGAAAATCTTGTAACGTACTGCGCCGTCGTCGCTGTCCGCGTTCGCCGACCAGATGACGAACACCACGGAAAGCGCTATCGAAACGACCAGCAGCAGACCGATGAGAACATATCGTGCTTCACGCTCCATGAACTGTATGAGCCTCCGATCCCTGACTGTGAAGGCGACCACGACGGCCCCCGAAGTACCGCTGAATCCAGGGATGGTCGTTCTCGACGATTTCAGCTGGCGTTGCAGCCCTGATTTTCTTGTCCACGAGCACGGCAATCCTGTCGCAGGTATTGAACAGAGAATCGAGATCGTGAGAGATCATGACCACGGTAAGGTCCAGATGTTGTTTGAGATAAAGGATGAGTTCATCAAATTCTTCAGCTGCAATGGGATCGAGTCCAGAGGTCGGTTCGTCCAGGAAGATAACCCGCGGGTCGGTGACCAGCGCGCGCGCAAGGGCGGCCCGTTTGACCATGCCACCAGACAGTTGCGAGGGGTACTTGAACTGTGCGGTCAGTGGCAGGCCCACCATCCGCATGCGCAGTAGCGCAAGTTCCCTCACCGTGCGCCGACTCATGCTGGTATGCTCGATAAGCGGCGTGACGATATTTTCAAGTACTGTCAGATTGCTGAATAGTGCGCCGCTCTGGAACAAAACACCCCAGCTGGTCGGACAACGCTCCGCATCACCAAGGCTGCGGGATTTGACGTCGTAGAATTCAATTGTACCGCTGCTTGGCTTCTGCAGCCCCAAAATACTGTTAAGCAGCACGGTCTTGCCGGTACCCGAGCCACCCACGAGGCCCACGATCTCGCCGGCGTAGATCTCGAAGTCGAGCTGTTCGTGCACCGTTTGATGCCCGAAGCGGTTGACCAGCTTGCTGACCTTGATGATAGTGCGTTGACTCATATACCCAACTCGGTCGTCATGATCGAAAATACGGCATCCGCTGCAATAACCGCAAAGATGGCCTGAACTACCGCTTGTGTGGTGTTGCTGCCGACCTCCGCCGCCGAGTGCTCGACCAGCAGCCCCTGACGCACACCAATAACCGCGATGAGAAAGGCAAATACGGGCGCCTTCGCCATGCCGACCATGAAGTGCGTGAGGGTGGACGCCGCCTGCAGACGTTCAATGAACAGTCCAAAGGGGATGTCCAGGCTCAGTATGCAGACCACCGCAGCCCCCGTGAAGCCGACCAGAATGGCAAGCAGGGTGAGCATCGGCATGGTAATCAGTAGCGCGGTAATCCTTGGGACGGCGAGCGCACTCATCGGATTGATGCCAAGAGTCTGCATGGCGGCTATTTCCTGATTCAGCTTCATGACGCCAATCTCGGCGGCAAAAGCACTGCCACTCCGGCCAGCAACCATGATCGCCGTTAGCAGCACTCCCATTTCCCTAAGGATGGAAATGGCGACGAGGTCGATGGTAAAAATCTCTGCGCCAAAGCGGCTCAGCTGCGCCGTGCCCTGGTAGGCCAGCACAATGCTGATCAGAAAAGCCATGAGTGCGACCACCGGCATGGCTCTCAAGCCAGTGTGCTCGATATGATGCACCAGAGACGCGAAACGCAGCCGCTTCGGTGAGGGGATGACCGCCGCCATAGCCAGCGTCGATCGGCCCAGAAAAGTCAGGGCGTCAACAACACTGTGCCCGATACCGGCGAGAAAGCCTGTGGCCTGGTCCAGCAGGCGTGGCGGGCGATCCGGCCTGACTTCGGTTTCCTGCACCTCCTGCATGAGTTCCGAAACAAAGTTGAGCCGATCGCCTTCGATAGTCTCCACATCGACCTTGCAACCGCGGGCCTTGAGGAACTCGATCGACTGATAAAGGATGAGCGTGCCGGAAATGTCCAGCGCATCGACGTCACTTGTGTGGATGTAACAGTGAGCGGGAATGCGCTGTGAGGATATCTGATGCCAGAAACGATTGATGGCCTTCTCGAGCCGGGCGATTTGCAAGGTGGTCCAGCTGCCCTGCAGTGAGATCACGAGCGTTTCTGTGCCGAACTGGCTTTCACCGCGTGCCGTCTCCAGCGTCAGGAACTCGCTGAAGTCGGCTGAATCGCCAAGCCAATGGGAGGGCTTTGCTCCAGTGTTATTTTTGGAAAGGACGCTAATGAGACCACCTGTGTGTAATGCTGCGCCGGAAACTCTGGTTAATCAGCCGCACCTTACTTTATTGTAGGGGAATTGTAGACAGACTGAAGCGTCCGTGTCGCGGGCTAAATGGCGCGGCGACGCGGTTTTGCTACCGCCTACTCAACATCTTACTCACAATCAGAGGAAAAGCATGGCAGAGCCGGCACCTGGAGAGCTATACACGCAAAAACAGCAGCCCGACGAACAGAAGCCGCGGACCGGCGCACTGCAGATGTTCTTCGCGGTTTTTCTCGGCGTTCTCTTCGCGCTGCTCATCGCGGGCTGGCTTGGGTATCAGTACGTATTCTCCAGCGAAATCGACCCAGTCGAGTTGAGCAATTCGGAAGTTCAGGTACTTGAGCACAAGATCAGCCAGGTCGTTCAGGCTAAGCCGGAACCATATAATGAAGACGACGCCAGACGTCAGTTGAGTTTCAGCGAGCGTGAATTGAATGCACTGCTCGCACGGGAAACCGATATGGCACAGCAACTGGCTATCGATCTTTCCGATGACACTGCGAGTGCGACGCTGCTGGTGCCACTGCCAGCAGACTTTCCCATCATGGCAGGCAAGACGGTGCGCCTGAACGCAGGCCTGGAAATCGTTCAACTGGCCGACTCGCAGATCCGCATCGCTCTCAAGGGCGTCAGTGTAGGGGGTGTACCACTGCCTGACGCCTGGCTTGGCAATCTGAAAAATGTCGATCTTGTATCGGCTTCGGCACAGAGTGGTTCGAGCTTCTGGAAGCAGCTGGCCGCAGGCATCGAAACCGTCAGGGTTCGCGATGGCGAAGTTCAGCTCAAGCTGCGTCCCTAAATCTAGGTATTGGTGTTGGTCACTAAACAGGCAGCTTCAGAGCCGCCGGCTATACTGTAAGACCATCCATTGCTTACAGGGCCAGGAGCTGCCGCCTGTCATGACCCATACGATCAAGCTGCTCGTTGTCGAAGACAGCGTAATGACAACGAAAATTATCCGGCATCTCTGCCTGAAGACTGGTGGTATTGACGCCAGATACGCTTCGAGTAGGGCCGAAGCCATCTCTATTCTTGATTCCGAGCAGGATGAGTTCTTCGCGGCTCTTGTCGATCTCAACCTGCCGGATGCACCGGACGGTGAAGTCGTGGAACTCTGCCTGTCCCGAAAGATCCCGACCATTGTGCTCACAGGCAGTTTCAGCGAAGAGCGTCGTGAACGCCTGCTAGCGACCGGTATCGTCGACTACGTCATCAAGGAGGGCCGCTATTCCTACAACTATGCCCTACGTCTGGTAAAGCGTCTCAAGGCCAACGAAGGCATCAAGGTGATGATAGCCGACGACTCGAAAACGGCACGCCACTATCTGCGAGACTTACTGAAACGACATCGCTACGAGGTCGTGGAAGCGGAGAACGGCGCAGAGGCTATTCGCCAATTGATGGCGCATACAGATACGCGGATTCTTATCGCTGATTACAACATGCCGCAGATAGACGGTTTCCAGCTCACTCAGCTCCTGCGCGACAAATACGAAAAGACCGATCTGGTGATATTGGGACTTTCTGGCGAGGGCCAGAGCAGCCTCTCGGCCAAGTTCATCAAAAACGGCGCCAATGACTTCCTACGAAAGCCATTCAACCAGGAAGAGTTCTACTGTCGCATGATGAACTGCGTCGAGACACTCGAACTAGTCGAGCAGCTGCGCGATAGCCTTCGCCGGGACTCGGCGACTGGTTTGTGGAATGCCAATCACTTCCGTGAGCTGGCAACGGAATTACTGGAAACCAATGAAGCTGCGGAACATGTGAAGCCGATCTCGATTGCGGTCTTCGAAATTGACGATTTCGACAAGATCAATGCCGACTACGGCCGTGACGCGGCAGATCGGGTTCTGCGAACTGTGGGTGAGATTGTCGGTGAAGCGCTCTCGCGTTTCTACGCCTGCCGCCAAATGGGGCCCACCTTCGCGGCAGCCCTTCCGGGTATCGATGCCGCGCGCTGTGTCACCCTGTTCGACGGCATCATAGCCAGGGTGAATAACCATGACATCGAGATTGATGGCCATAAGCTGAATGTGGCGCTGAGCGGCGGTGTCAGCGACGCAACGGGGCTGTCGCTGGACAAGCACCTTGAACAGGCTGAGCGCCGACTACAGAACGCTCGCACCGAAGGTGGCAACTACATGACCGCGGGATGACCGCGTGCCTATTTGGGCTTGCGGTATAAGGCGTACAAAACAAGCCCAGCAACGCCCAGCAGCATAATGACCCAACCCGCAGAATTGAGGTATTTTTCGGTTACCCTGTCTGCGTTGAGAATGACGACTAGCCCAATAATGATTTCGCAGATTGAAACAATTGCGATAACCACCAGGCTCTTCTTGGGCTCTTTCTTGATCTCCGTTTCGACCGAATCGACCGGTGTCTTATCCACTCTGACCTCCTCAGGCTTCCTGTAAAGGACTACGAGAGGTCGTGAGTTCCGGGTCAGTACTTGCAATAATCGGCGCTTGCAATAATTGGCAGCCGAACGCTTTTAGTCAGTCGGCTGCGTCAAGTAACTAGTTACGGCCAAAGATAGCACCCAATATTCCGTTGAAGGGTCCCCTATCGTCGTCCTCTTCCTCCTCTTCCTCCTCTTCCTCCTCGTTCTCGCTGCCATCTCCATCATCGTCGTCGCTATCATCCCCTTCAACCGGTGCGCCCAAGTCAGGACCGGAGATTGCGGGTTCGATTGTTACGGAAGCGGTGGCGGGTGGCACGCCAGCTACTCCATCCAAGAAGACACTGATTGTTACAACCCCCCCGTTCACTGGCTGTACTTGGCCTGTCCCCGGGTTAACTGTAGCGATACTCTCGTTCGAGCTGGTCCATCTCACTGGCCCTAACTGCGCTTCTGCTGGTACTGGTTCAACGTCGTAATCGATAATTTGATTAGATGTAATTACAGCTGGCGACTCACCAATTATTCTCAAGCCAGTAACAGGGGGAGGTGTTTGTGCCGTCACGGTAACAGGGACCACACCTTCCACGCTGGCGTTCGTGCTGGATCTGACCCTGATTGTGGTTTGACCAGCACTGTTGCCGATCAGGACGCCATTCTGGTCAACCGAGGCGATGTTTGGATTATCGCTTGACCAGGTCAACGTCCCGGTATCTGCATTTGTCGGGCTGGCGACAGCTGTGAGCTGGACCGTGCCGGCGCCAACTTGTAGCGAAGTTACGCCATCAATTCTGAGCCCGCTAACAGCCGGCGGAATTACCTCTATTGCCTTCTCTGCCGTGAACCCACCTACAGAGGCGCCAATTATTACTGAACCGACGCTGAAGCCTGTCAACTGACCCCCAACCACATTAGCGATATCAGGCCTATTGGAGCTCCAAATGGCCGGCCCGGAGATAGCGTCACCTGGGATAGGCACGACACCTAAAGTGATAGAACCCCCGCGAACTACCCTTTCAGGGCCGGATATGGCTATCCCTTGCAGATCAGGCGCTATAACGTTAACTATCAGTGGAGTTTTGCTTACTACACTACCACTTGAAGCCTTGATGCTTGCCGTTCCGACACCCACCGCTTCGATACGTCCGCCCGCCGAAATGGATACAACTTCTGCATTGCTTGTGGACCAGGTGACGTTTCTCAGGAGAGCAGTTGCGGGGATAGGTGCCACAACAGCATTCCCCGATTCGCCTCGGACGAGCGTGGCTGGTCCGACAAGTGAGATGTCCAGGAGGGGGTCTGGAACAGCGCCACTGTCATCTCGAACCGAGATAAGGATAGATTGTAAAATATTTGCATCTGCCTGACTTGACGCAGTTACTCGAGCGCTGCCTGGCGAAACTGCAGTGACTAGTCCTGTCTGGTCAACCGCCACAATATCTGGGCGCTCCGACGACCAGTTCAGCGCTGTATCAGCCGTTGTGCGAGGGAATACCGTAGCATTTATAGTGCGTGTATCAGTAAGGGCGAGTTCCGCAGCATCGACAGTCAGCTCGATGCGGCCGATTTCGAGTACGGAAGCGCCAGCACCTGTACCCGCGGCCACAGCCTGTATTGCCTGATTAGTAATAGTGCCGAGCAGGGCGGAATTGTTCGCTCCCAATTGGCCAAGTGCTGAATCGAGTACGCCGTCGGTACTATTTAGCGCGCCATCTTCGAGATCATCTGCAAAGGCGTCCATGACATCGCCAAGCGATTGACCCAGATCTCGTTGAATAACCAGCTGACCTATACCTGCGAGAAGAATACCATACCGATCAGCCTGACTCAGCGCTCCAGCGCTAACCTGCTTTGTAAGGAGGTTGGTTGGTACCACGCGGGTGATGTCGCTAATACCAAACGCCTGTCCTATAAGGTTGTTCGTGTTAGATATGCTAGCGCCGTCAGTCAGCTGACCCTGGCGCCGTAGCTGAGTCGCAGCAAGAGTTGTCAGCGGTGTGACATTCACAGTAGTACTACCGGCAGAGTTCTCGATGATGCTATAGGCTTCGAGCTGAATGTCGAGGGGAGCATCAGCATTGTTCGCTTCGTTGATATATCGTCCACTCGTCGCCACGACGCGCACTGGGCCACGGTAGTTCAAGGCGTTGCGGATCGAGTAGCGCCCCTCTGAGTCAGTGGCGACTGGTGGACCGACAGGTTCCTCAGTATCGCCCTGAAAAGCAATCACGGTAGCCCCAACCACGGGTCCTTTAACGACGACACCGGAAACAGTTGGAGGCCCACCACCACCTCCACCGCTCTCGCCGCCACAGGCAATCAATAACAAGGACGCTGCCAGCATGCTGGTCCAGCGGGCGAAGGGGCTGCTAGCACCCTTAGTGTTTACTGACATCGAAAATCCGAGCATAACTTGCTTCAATCCAATGATTTACATGGAAAATCTGGTTTGTCCGCAAATTTGGCGCGGACGAATGTTGCGTAATGATACCGCTTGTAGCGTTTTGTGAACACTGCGATATTGATTTCTCGACCGGGTTCCAACGCTTTACGCAGGCTCAAGAGGTCAACTAGTACCGCGATTTCAGTCGGCTAGGAACCCGATTGCGGAAAAGTACGTAGACAGGCTAGAGCCGGCTCAAACTGGCGTGAATCTTCGGACCCCTCGGGGTCGCAAATAGAGGAAACATCATGAAAGCTATCTGGAAAGGTCAAGTCATCGCTGAAAGTGACGACGTAGTAGAGGTGGACGGCGAGCGCTATTTCCCCTGGGATTCATTGAATGGCTGCTACTTCATGAAGTCCGAGACCACCAGCACGAGCCAAGGTAGGGGGGAAGCCCGCTATCTGAATGTGGTTGTCGAGGATCAGGAGAACAGGGATGCAGCCTGGTACTACCCGAACCCCAAAGACAAAGCCCAGGAGATCAAGGACCGAGTGGCCTTCGGTTCCGGGGTTGAGGTCACGGCCTGATTGCGCGGATGGCTAGGCTGTGAGGGTGCAATGCTGAAATGCGGAGTCGTGGCAGTTGAAGCAAATCGAGTATCTGGCTGAAACTCTGGAAAAACTGGCAGCGATGAACTTTGCAGAGAGCAGTAACAAAAAAGCCCCTGAAAACAGGGGCTTTTTATTGTATTGATTGGTGCCGAGAGAGAGAATCGAACTCTCACTCCGTTAGGAACACGAGTTTGAGTCGTGCGCGTCTACCAGTTCCGCCATCCCGGCCTATCACGACAAGCGGAGCTCGTCGTGATCGAGGTGCAAAATTATACGTCGTTTTCGCCCGCGGTCAATGTTAAGTCCTGAATTAACCGAGCAGGGCGGAGGCTAAGCGAAGACCAGTCCGCTTGCCCGCCTATGCTCCGGCGCCTACAATGCGCGCCAATATAGCTCAAGCACCTGCAATTTCCCTGACTGACGGTTTTCATGACATCCAGTACCAGTGATTACGATTTCGAGTTGCCAGAGGCGCTCATTGCCCAACATCCGCTCGAGCGCCGCTCTGCCAGCAGGCTGTTAACTATGCAGATGAGCGGAGGCGCCAGCACGATACGGCACGATCACTTCGCAAGCCTCCCGGACTATCTCGAATCAGGTGACCTGCTGGTGTTCAACGACACCAAAGTCATTCCGGCCCGCCTGTTCGGCCGCAAGATGACTGGTGGCGCGGTTGAGATTCTGCTGGAGCGCGTACTCGACGAAAGGCACTGTCTGGCGCATGTGCGAGCGAGCAAGGCGCCGAAGGCCGGCGCCCGGATCGTGCTGTGTAAGGCAGGCCCCGGTGTTGAACCAGCAGAGGCCGGTGCAGCGGTCTTCGAAGTTAGTGGACGGCAGGGAGATCTGTTTAAAATTGAGCTACTTGTCAATTCTACGACTCGCCATGTCGACATCGACAGTGTGCTGGCTCACTACGGTATAGTACCCCTGCCGCCATATATAGAGCGCTCGGTGGAATCACCCGAAGATCTTCAACGCTATCAAACCGTCTATGCCAGCAAGCCGGGCGCCATCGCTGCGCCTACTGCAGGGCTTCACTTTGATGAGGCCATGCTGGCGACGCTGAAAGGCAGGGGTATCGAAACGGCCTACACCACCTTGCACGTCGGCGCCGGCACCTTTCAACCAGTCCGTGTCGAGCAGATTGCCAGTCACGCCATGCATACTGAACTCTATGAGGTGCCAGAGGCGGTGGTGACCGCGGTGCAGGCCGCAAAGGCCCGTGGCAACAAGGTCATGGCGGTCGGAACAACCGTGGTTCGTGCACTCGAGAGCGCTGCGCGGAGCGGTGAGCTCAGGCCCGGTCACGGTGAAACGGATATCTTTATCCATCCCGGCTATGAGTTCAGGGTGATCGACGCACTGCTGACCAACTTCCATTTGCCGCGCTCAACATTGTTGATGCTCGTATCTGCGCTGGCTGGTCGCGACGCGATCATGTCCGCTTATGCGGAAGCCATTCGTGAGCGCTACCGTTTCTTCAGCTATGGCGATGCCATGCTGCTTTACTGAACACCACGATCAATTCAATCAGGAGTCCGCAGGCCATGGCGTGTGCAATGAAGTTCGAAGTCTCTGCGAGCTGTGAAAGTCCTCGCGGACATACCGCACGCCGCGGGGTCCTGTCATTTCCGAGAGGCGACATCCAGACCCCTGCCTTCATGCCCGTGGGTACCTACGGGACGGTCAAGGGCATGCTGCCCCGGGACATTCTCGAGACCGGCGCCGATATTATATTGGGTAATACCTTTCACCTCTGGCTCAGACCCGGCACGGAAGTGGTGAAACGTTTTGGCTCCCTGCACGAGTTCATGCAATGGCCAAAGCCGATATTGACTGATTCGGGCGGTTTTCAGGTCTTCAGTCTGGGTAAGCTCAGAAAAATCACGGAAGCGGGCGTTGCGTTCCGGTCACCGCTGGACGGCAGTCAGGTGTTTCTCGATCCGGAAACCTCGATTGGCATTCAGCATGACCTCGGCGCAGACATTGTGATGATTTTTGATGAGTGCACGCCGTATCCTGCAACTCACGATGAAGCGGAGCAGTCGATGCAGCTGAGCCTACGCTGGGCTGCGCGATCACGGGCTGCCCATGGTGATAACGCCAGCGCACTGTTCGGCATCGTGCAGGGCGGAATGTATGCTGACCTTCGAGCACAATCGCTGAAGGGCCTGGAGGCCATTGGCTTCGACGGCTATGCCATCGGTGGCCTTTCGGTTGGCGAGCCCAAGGACGAAATGATCGGCGTGCTTGACTACCTGCCGTCGCAGTTGCCGGCAGACAAGCCGCGTTATCTCATGGGTGTCGGCAAGCCGGAAGACATCGTGGAAGCGGTCTGCAGGGGCGTCGACATGTTCGATTGCGTGATGCCGACGCGCAATGCCCGCAATGGGCACCTGTTCACCGATGCAGGGGTCGTCAAGATCCGCAACAGCCGCTATCGCAGCGACGATAGACCACTCGATCCCAATTGTGACTGCCATACCTGCCGACATTTCAGCAGAGCCTATCTGCACCATCTTGACCGTTGCGGCGAGATTCTGGGCAGCCAACTCAATACCATTCATAACCTGCGGCATTATCAACGCCTAATGGATGGTTTGCGCGGCGCAATCGAAGCAGGTACATTGTCGGCCTTCGTTTCCAGCTTTTACGCACGTCTGGCCGCCGGATTGCCGGACTGACAGCGGTTTATCATCTTTTCTTCGCCAGCTTTTCAGGAGTCGTTCATGAGTTCGTCTACAGCTTACACCGGTCTATCTATCAGCCCCATCAGCCCCATCAGCCCCACACGCCTTGTGGCAGCACTCAGTACTAGACGAATCACGTCCTGCCTCGCCACGGTTTCGCTGCTGGCCGCGTCCAGTGGTGCCGCAGCTGCCCCGGCTGGGCCTCCGCAGGGCCCCGGCGCACTGATGCAGATTCTCTTTCTCGGTGGCTTTGTTCTCATATTCTACTTCCTGGTATGGCGTCCACAGAGCAAGCGTGCAAAGGAGCACCGGGAGCTGGTAGGTGGTCTCGGTAAAGGCGACGAGGTCATCGTCAACGGCGGCATCATGGGGCGCATCGTTCGTATCAAGGACGATTTCATTGCCATCGAGGTCTCTGATGGCGTTGAAATCAAGGTTCAGAAAGTGGCCGTTTCCGCAGTGTTGCCCAAGGGCACTCTGAAAGACATCTGACAGGAGTCGGGCTAGATGCTCAATCGCTTTCCGCTTTGGAAGAATATTCTAATAATACTGGTTGTCCTCTTCGGCGTCATTTATGCGCTGCCTAACCTGTATCCCGATGAATTCGCAATACAGGTTAGTGGCGAGAGTAGTTCGAAAGAGCTCACCGAAGCCGATCTGAAGCGCACTACTGAAGCCCTCGAGCAGGCCGGTATCGACTTCTTCGCGCCTGAGGTTGCAGACAACACCATTCGTCTGCGATTCGATTCGAACGAAAGTCAGCTCAGAGCTCGCTCCACAGTAGAGCGTGAGCTGGGGGATGAGTTTGTTGTAGCGCTCAATCTGCTGCCTTCGACGCCGGATTGGCTCGAAAGTCTCGGCGCCGAGCCAATGAAGCTCGGTCTCGATCTGCGGGGCGGGGTGCACTTTCTCATGGAAGTCGACCTCGACAAGGCGCTTCAGACCAATATCGAAGTGTATCAGAGTGAGCTCAAGACCCGTCTGCGTGAAGAGAAGCTACGTTACCGCGATCTTGATATTGCCAATCCGACCACCATCATGGTCCGTTTCCGCGATGAGGAAACCAGAGATACGGCACTGAATTTCGCTCGCAGGGAGTTCCCAACGTTCCTGGCAGAAGCTGTGGATAATGGCGAGAGCTTCGATCTGAAAATGAGCGTGTTGGAAAGCGAGATCAGAACGATCGAAGAGTACGCGATCAACCAGAACCTCAGTACCCTGCGCAATCGGGTCAACGAGCTTGGTGTCGCAGAGCCCTTGGTTCAACGTCAGGGTCGCGGACGCATTGTGGTGCAGTTGCCAGGCGTTCAGGACACAGCGCTTGCAAAACGGGTAATCGGTGCCACTGCGACGCTTGAGTTCAGACTCGAGGCCAAGCCTGACGAAGCGGCCATCAATACACAGAAGTTCGACTTCCGCTCGGAAAATCGCAGCGCCATCGTGGAACGTGATGTCATCATCACTGGTAGTAGCGTGACCAACGCTAACCAGAGCTTTGATGAAACCGGTCAGCCACAGGTCAATATCAAGCTCGATGGTCCTGGCGGCAGCAAGATGCTGCGCGTAACCAGAAACGCTGTTCAGCGTCGTATGGCGGTGCTCTTTGTTGAGGATAAGGAGCGCACGTCTTACGTTGAGCGGAACGGCGAGATGGTTCAGGAGCGGGAAAGATACACGGAGAAGGGTCTCATCAGTCTTGCGACCATTCAGTCGCCGCTTGGCAATGAGTTCCGTATCACCGGGCTTGATTCGCCGGCGGAAGCCAGTGAGTTGGCGCTGCTGCTGCGCTCTGGCGCCCTGGCTGCACCCATGTACTTCGTCGAAGAGCGTACGATCGGCCCGAGCCTTGGTGCTCAGAATATCGAAGCTGGTCTGAAATCGATGCTGCTGGGCTTCGTGCTGGTACTGATCTTCATGGTCCTGGTCTACCGCGTGTTCGGACTCTTCGCCAACCTCGCACTACTGGCAAACGTGTTCATTCTGATTGCCATCATGTCGATGTTCTCGGCCACGCTCACGCTGCCAGGTATCGCCGGTATCGTATTGACAGTAGGTATGGCAGTCGACGCCAACGTGCTGATCTATGAGCGGATTCGGGAAGAGTTAAGGAAGGGCATGCCCGTGCAGGCGGCCATTCATGCTGGCTACGATCGCGCTTTCGTCTCCATTTTTGACGGCAACATCACCACGCTCATTGCAGCCGTCATTCTGTTCGCAGTCGGCACAGGCCCCATCAAGGGCTTCGCAATAACGCTCTCCATTGGTATCGCCACATCAATGTTCACAGCAATCATGCTCACCAGAGCCATGTCGAACCTCGTCTATGGTGGCAAGCGTCTGGATACCATCCAGATTGGTAGCCGCAAGTCGATCACACCGCCGGAAGTGACTTCGGGTGCTGCGGCAGGAGGACGTTCGTAATGGCTAACAGAGATCTTTCTTCAGATATGAACAACACTGCAACGGATAGTACCGCCGTCTACGAGGAGCGCGTGATCCCCTTTATGGGGATCTCGAAGTTGGCTATGGCGTTCTCGGCGCTGCTGATCATCATCAGTATCGGAGCTATAGCGGTTCGAGGCCTCAATCTGGGACTGGACTTCACTGGCGGCAGCCTGGTCGAGCTGGAATACGAGCAGGCGCCACGTGTGGCTGATGTTCGTGAGGCGCTGGAGGAGAAAGGCTATACCGGATTTGTCGTGCAGCAGTTTGGTACCGATACCAGTATCCTGGTTCGACTGCAGCAGGATTTCGATCAGAATCTCGGCAACAAGATTGTCGCTGATCTGTCCAGTGTCGAAGCCATGGGCGATATCGAGCTCAAACGCTCGGAGTTCGTGGGCGCACAGGTTGGCGAGGAGTTGAAAGAGCAGGGCGGCCTCGGGCTGTTGCTCGCGCTGGCGACCATCATGGTCTACATCTCCTTCCGCTTCGTCTTCAAGTTTTCGGTTGGCGCCGTTGTCGCGCTGGTTCATGACGTCATCATCACCATTGGCGCCTTTGCGCTGTTCCAGTGGGATTTCGACCTCAATGTGCTGGCCGCGGTATTGGCCGTCATCGGCTACTCTCTGAACGATACTATCGTTGTGTATGACAGGATCAGGGAGAACTTCAGAGCCTTCCGAATTGAGTCATCGCAGCAAATCATCGATATCTCACTGACCCAGACGCTATCGAGAACCATAGTGACAGGTCTGACGACCCTGCTGGTTCTGCTGGCGCTCTATATCTTTGGTGGAGAGGCTCTGGAAGGCTTTGCGACGGCACTGATCATCGGTATCGTCATCGGTACCTACTCATCGATCTATGTGGCGAGTAGCCTGCTGCTGGCCACCAAGGTGAGCAAGGAAGATATGATGATTCCGCTCAAGGAAGGTCTGGATCAGGACTCGCCAGACTACAGACCCTAGGTCTGGCTTCGTCTCGTCAGGGTCAGCGCTTGCGCTGACCGCTATGCCTGCGCCCTTCAGCGTCAACGTTGAGGGGCGCAGTCGTTTTGGGGGTGGCGGTTAGCGCTGGCTGTTGTTGAGTTGGCCGAGCAGGGATTTGGTCAGCTTGGCGTTCGCACAGATCAGCGTGGCTTTTGCCGGTGAGCCGGCGGTGCCGCGCGGGTTTGTCCGACTGTTGACCGGGGTGCCATCAAAGCGCGTCAACAGTGCGCCGGCTTCCTGTGCAATGAAGGCCGCCGCTGCGCACTCGCTCATATCGACGCGTGACAACACCGCTGCATCCACCTGATTTGAAGCCGCCTGCAGTAGGGCTAGCGGCGCATTGAAGCCTGGCCGAAAACCAAAGGTCAGCTTGGCGAGGGACTGCATCCCTTTGGCATAGTTCGGTTTCTCTGCTTCACTGCCATCAGCGTCGTCTGCTTCAGCATTGATGTCGGGGAGATTGCCAGTCAGAAGACTCAGGCTGAGATCGACCTGGGGTGAAATGCGAATACGTCGGTCGTCTTTTGCGGCGCTTTTGCCACGGCTGGCGGTATATTCTGCACCGGTTATCGGTTCGAAATAGATGGCGTGTTCAATGTCATCGCCACGTTTGGCAACCAGACTCAGGCCCCAGTCATTCCAGCCTCTCACCATCGAGATCGGGTTGTGAACTGGCATAAGCTCCCATGTCAGCGCCGCCAGCTGTTCAGCATCTCCGGATTTACGATCCCCGGCTTTACCATCCTCTCTGGACTTGGCAGCTTTGCCCGCCTTCCCACCCTTGTCAGCAGGCGAACCCGCTGAAGCCGGCGCAGTGCCCCCTGCCGCGATGACAGTATGACGCGGATAAGCCCGCTCAATCGCGCGACTTACATCCTGATGGAAGCTTTCGTTTACTCGCCTGATCAGCTCGCTCACCGCCTGTTGGTCGCTGAATGTCAACGACTCCCTGTTTACGAGATCGATAAGATGCTCGCGTGTATTTCTCAAGGTTCTGACAATGATATTGACGGCTGGCTGCATAGGTTTTCTCGAATTGATTCCGGGCGCGCTCAGGGTACTGAGCTGGGCATGTAAAAGAGCGGTGGCCGTGCGGTATAGGCCGCTGGCCGGGGGCTCATGATAGCAAGAGCGGCGGTCGAGCGACAGCAGGAGTTCGTTTTGCATCCGCTGCCCAGTGTGCACCGCCTTGTTTGAAGGCCCACCTTAGGGAAAAGGAGGTCGGTGTCGCCAGTTCCGTCGTATTGCTCTCTCATTAGGCACACGACGTGCCCGCCAACCTAGATCGCCCACGGAGATGCTCATGCCCACGCTCACAGTCAATGGAGAATCCTATCCGCTGCCAGAAGATCCTCGAGTTACGCTGCTGGACATGCTTCGCCTGGAGCTGGGCCTGACGGGCACGAAGAAAGGATGCGATCACGGCCAGTGTGGCGCCTGTACCGTTCTATTGGATGGTCGGCGGGTGAATGCCTGTCTCGTGCTGGCGTGTCAGTGTGCAGACCGTCAGGTAACAACGGTAGAAGGCCTGGCCACGAACGGTGAGCTCCACCCACTGCAGCAGGCCTTCGTTCGTCATGATGGTTTCCAGTGCGGCTATTGCACGCCGGGGCAGCTGTGTTCTGCAGTGGCCATGCTTGATGAGGTGTCGAGGCAGGAGCCGAGCGTCGTGACGAGTGGTGAGACGGTAGAGTGGTCACGCGAGGAAATTACCGAGCGTATGAGTGGCAATCTCTGTCGCTGCGGTGCTTACCCGAACATTGTTTCCGCTATCCAGGAGGTGGTCGGCAAATGAACCCATTCACGTTTGAGAGTGCTCACCACGAGCGTGCGCTGGCGGAGCTCGAGCCGGGCGCTGCTGATCGATATCTGGCTGGCGGCACCAATCTTGTCGACCTCATGAAGCATGAGATCGAACAGCCGGAGCGGCTCATCGATATTTCCAGACTCGAATACAATGCGATAGGGCCCGCTGGCGATGGCCTCGAAATTGGCGCCCTGGTAACCAATACTGCTCTTGCATCGGATGCCCGGGTGAGGGCTGGCTGGCCGCTGCTGTCGCAGGCGCTACTGTCAGGGGCCACCGTACAACTGCGAAACAGGGCAACGACGGCCGGCAACTTGCTGCAACGTACACGCTGCTACTATTTCTACGATACCGCCCGTGCCTGCAACAAGCGTAACCCTGGCGAAGGCTGTTCAGCCCTGGAAGGATTTACCCGCATCCATGCCATTTTTGGTGCCTCCGAACACTGTATCGCTACACATCCATCCGACATGGCCGTAGCCATGATGGCGCTCGATGCCACGGTAAAGACACTGGACGCATCGGGCCAGCGACGGCAGATACCGCTCGATGACTTCTACCGCCTGCCGGGAGATCGGCCCGATATCGAGACTCAGCTGCAGGCAGGAGAGTGGATCACGCATGTCGAGCTGCCGGCCTCCCTGGGCGGTACGCAGATCTATCGTAAGGTACGTGATCGCAGTTCCTACGCCTTTGCACTGGTCTCAGTGGCCTGTGTGCTGAAGATGCAAGGCGATCGTATTGTCGGGGTCCGTCTTGCACTTGGGGGCGTAGCGCATAAACCCTGGCGAGCCAGGAAGGCCGAAGCAGCGCTGACGGGCGAAGTCGCCAGCGAAGCGCTATTCAAATCGGCCGTGAACGCTGAGCTCGAGACGGCCCAAGGCCACGGCGGTAACGATTTCAAGATTCCGCTGGCCCGGCGAACCATGTTGGCAGTATTGCGAGATGCCGAGTCGGCATGCAAACGTGCTGAATACGACCTCACCGATCATAGCAAGGGACGCTGATATGACCACGCCTAATCATCCCACAATGTCTGGGACCACTGTACAGCAGGAAGATATCGCACCTGGCATCGGACAGGGTATCGATCGCGTGGACGGCCCTGCGAAGGTCCAGGGCCGGGCCAGTTATGCCGCAGAGCACAGCCTCGGACAGAGACCTCTGGAGGGCTGGATCGTGGAAGCCAGCGTACCCGCGGGCTTGATCACCAATATCGACTGCAGTGAAGCAGAGCGCTGCGAGGGTGTCGTGCGTGTGCTCACTCACGAAAATGTGCCAGAGCAGATGCTGTACGGCGACCCTGCAGACGCAGGCCGCTTTGGCCAGAGCCATGCCGTCATGCAGGGCAGAGGCATCCGCTACCACGGGTACCCGGTGGCGCTCGTCGTTGCGGAGACGCTCGAGCAGGCCAGGCACGCGGCAAAGCGCGTGCGGGTCGAAATCGATAGCGCAGAAGTTCGGGTAGCCGTTGGCGCCTCTGATCGCAGTTTCGAAGAGCTCTGGCAGCATCCCGAACTGCAGACGCCAGAAAGCCTCGATGGCGGGCTGGAGCCTGATGCCGCGAGCGGCGATTTCGAATCGCAATGGTCCGAGGCAGTGCACAAGGTGGATGTGTGTTATCAGACCCCCAACCAGGTCTCCGCCGCGATGGAGCCGCATGCCACCATTGCAAGCTACGATGGTGATAAGCTTACTGTTTACTGCTCGCTGCAGGTAATCGCTAGTGCTGTGGAGGGGCTCGCGAACACGCTGAAGCTCGATCCCGCCAAGGTGGAAGTCAACAGTCCCTTTGTCGGTGGCGGCTTCGGTTCAAAGCTTGGCATCCACAACGATGCCGTGCTGGCCTGTCTGGCGACTATGGTGCTGAAGCGGCCGGTTAGAGTGGTGCAGACGCGGCGCAATGTCTTCAGCAACGCGCCACATCGTGGCAGTTCGATGCAACATATCCGCCTTGGTATGGACGCTTCAGGCAAGCTTGTCGCCATTGGTCACGACAGTATCATGCCGGCTGCTCATGGCTATCCTTTCGCCGAGGCCACCGGTGCCTGCGCTCGCGCCTCCTATAGCGCTGCCGGCATCCGGAGCCGGCACAGGGTTTTGCCGGTCAATATGCCGGTGCTCGATTCGACGCGCGCGCCTGGCGATGCGATTGGCACCCTGGCCTTCGAAGCGGCAATCGACGAAGCCGCGAGGGTCTGTGGCATCGATCCGCTCGATTTTCGTCTGAATAATATGCCTGACAAACATCCGGTGAATGGACAGCCGTTCTCCAGTCACGATCTCGCTGGCTGTCTGCGAGAAGGTGCCGAGCGTTTTGGTTGGGCCAGGCGAAGTAAGGCCGAAGCTGGAGCCCGCAAGCTCAAAGGCTTCGGTATGGCTTCTGCCGTCAGGGTCAATATGCTCGTCAAATCAGCGGCCGAGGTGGAGCTGGATCGAACCGGCGCTGTAGTGGTCCGGACTGACATGACCGATATCGGCACCGGCAGCTACACAATTCTTGCTCAGATAGCGGCAGCTGAGCTGGGGCTTCGAGTTGATGACGTGACGGTCAAGCTCGGCCGCAGCACTTTCCCGACTTCGAGTGGGTCGGGCGGCTCCTTTGGTGCCGGTAGCACGGGCTCGGCGGTGCAGGCGGCCTGCCAGAACCTCAGGCGTGAGCTCATCAAGCACCTCAATGAAGCCCCGCAGTGCGCGCACCTGTCGAAGAATGCGATCGACTCCGCACAACTCAACGGCGGACGCATCCTCGTCGATAACGAAAGTTTCAGCGTGCAGTCACTGCTGGAGTCAGCGGACCTGGACACCCTTTGTGTTCAGGGACAAATCGAGCCCGGAGAGGACCATGACAACTATGCGCAATCGTCATGGGGTGCACATTTTGTCGAAATCAGCGTTGATCGTGATACCGCAGAGATTACGGTGGACCGAATAACGACTGTGGTGTCGGCCGGTACCATCTTCAATCAAAAGACGGCAGCCTCGCAGGTCAAGGGTGGGGTGGTCTGGGGATTGTCCTATGCCCTGAGAGAAGAGCTCATGCTGGACGAACGCTATGGCGCCTTCATGAACAGAGACCTGGCCGAGTACCATATTCCGGTCAACCGTGACGTGCCTGACATAGACTGCCATTTCCGTATTCAGGCCGATTTCAGATCCAACCCCCTTGGCTCGAAGGGTATAGGTGAGCTCGGCATCTGCGGGGCAGGGGCAGCTATCGCCAATGCGGTGTTTGACGCGACAGGGGTGCGGGTGCGCCATTTCCCGATCACCCTGGATAAAATACTCGAAAAATGGGAGGCCGAGGCCGGCTAGAGGGACTGTAGAGGAGTCGAGTCTGATACACTGAGTCCTCGTTAACTACCAAGCCAGTACTATTGTGACCGAAAGCTCCGAACTGCCCGCTTCAGTATCACCGCCCGAGTTGCGTTTCGTTCTCGTCCGGACCAGTCATCCTGGTAATATCGGGGCTGTCGTCCGGCTCATGAAGAACATGGCGCTCACCAACCTGGTGCTCGTGCGGCCAGACGGTGGGCGCGAGGCCGTGCTATCGGACGTGGCTGTGGCACGCGCCGCTGGCGGTGCGGCGCTACTCGAGCAGGCTGTCATTGCAGATTCGCTTGCAGAGGCAGTTGGCGACTGCGACTGGGTGGCAGCGACCAGTGCCCGCTCCCGGAGCACGCCATGGCCGGTGCAAAGCCCGCGCGAGTTCATAGATGAAATCGAATCGGAAGCCGGACTGACGCCTCGCCGGATCGCCATCGTATTCGGTCGCGAAGATAGCGGCCTGACTAACGACGAGCTGCAATTGTGCAACCGTCATATCATGATTCCGGCAAATCCCGATTATCCGGTCTTGAATATTGCGATGGCCGCCCAAATCATGGCCTATGAACTCTATCAAATGATGTTGCGTTGGCAGCCGGAAGAATCCGACGCCGTCGCCGAGGCGGTGCCGCTGGCATCGGCCGCCGATGTGGAGGCCGTGGTCAGCGCGCTCACCGATCTCGCCGTGTCTACGGGTTTTCTCGATCCTGCCGAGCCCAGGCAGTTCGGCACCCACATCAGGCGACTCTTCAGGCGGGCGCCGGTGCAGCGGGATGAGACGAATCTCCTGCGGGGCCTGATCAAAGCATTGCAGCGAAAGCTGCCCTAGAAAACTGGAATCAGTACATGATTACGCAACTCAGAGAAGACGTCCGCTCGGTTTTTCACCGGGATCCTGCTGCCCGTAACGCCTTCGAAGTGCTGACCTGCTACCCGGGCCTGCATGCGCTGCTAATGCATCGCGTGAACCATTGGCTGTGGCTGCGTGGTTTCAAATGGCTTGCCCGGTTTCTTTCGCAGATCGCCCGCTGGCTCACCGGCATTGAAATACATCCTGGCGCGAAAATAGGCCGACGCTTCTTCATAGACCATGGTATGGGCGTGGTCATTGGTGAAACTGCTGAAGTTGGCGACGATGTGACGCTCTACCAGGGCGTAACGCTGGGCGGCACCAGCTGGGATTCAGGCAAGCGCCACCCAACACTCGAAAACGGGGTTGTGGTTGGGGCTGGCGCGAAGATTCTTGGTCCGTTTACTGTGGGCGCTAACTCGAAGGTTGGCTCCAACTCGGTCGTTACCAAGGCTGTACCACCTGATTCCACGGTTGTTGGGGTGCCCGGACGAGTCGTCAGGCGGACCGAGACGGTTGAAGACAGAAGTGCAGCCATGGCTGCAAAAATGGGTTTCGATGCCTATGGCACGGGTGGGGCTGGCGGCGAGCTTCCGGACCCCATCGTGAAGTCCTTCAAGGTGGTGCTCGATCACATAGGCAAGATGGATGAGCGTGTTAATGGCATGTGTCGCTCGCTCAGAAAGCTCGACGCCCAGTTCAATAATGGTGAGCTGGCAAAACTGCAGGAGTCCGATCTGGCCTGTATCGATGACGAGCCTGACGGGAGCAACAGGCCCTGCTGTGACGAGGACGCCGCGGATGGTAAGGGCGAGACGGTTCTAGCTCGCAAGCAGACGAACAGGGTTGAGCCTTGAGCCCTCTCATTTATCTTGACTACGCCGCGACCACGCCTGCCGATCCGGCTGTCGTCGAACGCATGATGAGCTGCCTCACGCTTGAGGGTACATTTGCCAATCCGGCCTCGCGTTCGCACCGGCCAGGCTGGCAGGCGGAGCAGTTGGTGGAAGCTGCGCGCATCGAACTGGCTCAGCTGATCGACTGCAGCCCTATAGAGCTGGTTTGGACTTCCGGCGCCACCGAAGCGGACAATCTGGCAATTCAGGGCGTCGTGCGTCATGCCATCCGCAGTCGCAGACACGCTGATCCGGCGGCGACCGGAAGCGTTCACGTGGTGAGCTCCGTAATTGAGCACAAGGCCGTTATCGACGTCTGCAAGGCGCTCGAACGCGAGTTTGCCGAAACGCCCATCCAGGTCGAGGTGAGCTGGCTGAAACCAGACATAAATGGCCGCATCAGCGCTGAGCAGGTCAGGGCAGCGCTGCGTGACGACACGGTGCTTGTCAGCATCATGCACGTGAACAACGAAGTTGGCAGTATCAACGACATCGCCGCCATTGCCGAGGTTGTCGGCCCGCATTCGGCCTTGTTCCATGTTGACGCTGCGCAGAGCCTGGGCAAGCTCCCGCTCTCGATGAAGGCGCTTGCGGTCGATCTGTTGTCCTGTAGTGCCCACAAGATCTATGGCCCCAAAGGCAGTGGTGCGCTCTACGTACGGCGGAGCGTCAAGTCGCGGCTAGACCCGATGATTTTCGGAGGTGGCCACGAAGGCGGTCTTCGTTCGGGAACGCTCGCCACACATCAGATCGTCGGCTTTGGCGAAGCAGCCAGACTGGCAGCAGAAGTGATGGTGGCGGACCGTGCGAAGCTGGAGCGTCAACGGAGCCAGTTGTTGAACATGCTGAGCGGCCTGCATGGCTTTACGGTGAATGGCGGCGAGGCCAGCGTGGGCGGTTCCGTTGGGACGGTCTGGCCGGGCATTCTCAATGTTCGTTTCGGCACGCTCGATGCCGAGGCGCTGATGCTGGCCATGCCAGACATCGCTTTGGCGAGTGGGTCAGCCTGTAACTCAGCCAGCCTGGCGGCTTCCTACGTGCTGCGCGCCATCGGCCTGAACGAGGCCGAAGCAGCTGCCTCGATACGGATATCCATCGGTCGAATGACCACTGATGCGGATATCGAGCGAGCCGGACAACGTATCGCCGAGGTCGTTTCGCGCATGAGACCATCTGCATCCGCAGTATGATTTGAGCTACAAGCCGCGTATACTTTGCACCGATTATTCAAGCCGCGTGGCCAGGTGCCGTACCAGGTCCGTCCCGAGCCGTCTTTTTCAAACTTATCTCATCCTTAGTGGAGCTCTCAATACATGTCAGTTGAACGCACTCTCTCCATCATCAAGCCAGATGCCGTAGCCAAGAACGTCATTGGTGACATTTACAGCCGCTTCGAAAAGAACGGTCTGCGCATCGTTGCTGCCAAGATGCAGCATCTTTCACAGGAGCAGGCAGAAGGCTTCTATGCTGAGCACAAAGAGCGTGGCTTTTTCCCTGATCTGGTTGCATTCATGACGTCTGGCCCAGTCATCGTGCAGGTTCTTGAAGGCGAAAACGCCGTCAAGAAGCACCGTGACCTGATGGGTGCGACCAACCCGAAGGAAGCCGAGAAGGGCACCATCCGTGCTGACTTTGCCGATTCCATCGATGCCAACGCGGTACACGGCTCCGATTCTGCGCAGTCAGCAGAGCGTGAAATCGCCTATTTCTTCAACGACAGTGAAATCTGCCCACGGGATTGATTTTACTGGGGAGCTGATCATTTGACTTCACTGATAGCCACTAGTCTGGATAGCCAGGACATTCCTGAGCCATCATCCGTTGCGGGAAAGCTGAACCTTCTGGGTCTGTCTCGAGAGGCCCTTGTGGACTTTTTCGCCGAAATGGGCGAGAAACCATTCCGCGCCCAGCAGCTGATGAAATGGCTCTACCACCGTGGCGTCAGTGATTTCGAACAGATGACCGATATGAGCAAGGCCCTCAGGACCAAGCTCGCTCAGGTCGCCTGCATCATCGTTCCCGAGATTGTTGTGCAGAACTACTCCACTGACGGCACGCGTAAGTGGGTTATGCGCATGCCTGGTGGCAGCTCCATCGAGACCGTCTACATTCCTGATGGCGGCAGAGGCACGCTGTGTGTCTCGTCGCAGATTGGTTGTGCGGTTGACTGTAGCTTTTGCTCCACAGGTAAACAGGGCTTCAATCGCAACCTGACAGCGGCCGAAATCATTGGCCAGATGTGGATAGCCGCGCACAGCTTCGGCAGTCGCGACGTGTCCAGCGAGCGCTATGTCACCAATGTCGTCTTCATGGGCATGGGTGAGCCGCTGTTGAACTACGGTCCTGTCCTGAACGCCTCAAAGCTGATGATGGATGATCTCGGATTCGGGATTGGCAAGCGCCGTCTCACAATCAGTACCTCTGGCGTGGTGCCTGCCATCGATCAGCTGGGCGATGATACCGATGTCTCGTTGGCCATCTCGTTGCATGCGCCAACCGATGAGCTGCGTGATGTGCTCGTTCCACTGAATCGCAAATATCCGATTGCGGTGCTGTTGGCAGCCTGTCAGCGATATCTCGACAAATTGCCGGACAAGCGCAAGATCACGATCGAATACACCCTCATGAAGGATGTGAACGATTCGCCAGAGCAGGCTGCGCAACTGGCTGCAGTATTGGCAGACCTCCCGGTGAAGATTAATCTGATACCCTTCAATCCGTTCCCGAACAGCGGTTACGAAAGGCCCTCGCGCAATGCGGCGATGCGGTTTTCCAAGATCCTGCAGGAAGCTGGTCATATCGCGACGATCAGAACCACGCGTGGCGACGATATTGATGCGGCCTGTGGCCAGTTGGTGGGGCAGGTAGCAGATCGTACCCGTCGTCAGGAGCGCTGGAAACAGCAGCATGATCAGGCGGCTGGGCTCTAGCGCGATTCTGAACGAGGCGCTCGATCAGAGATGGTCCGGCGCGCTCATGACCGGCAGCGGTCCGGTTCATCTAATTAAAGCCTTGTATTCCCAACCAGATGTTTTAATTGAACTATAATCTCCACTACCGGCGTTCGAACAGCGCCACGATTCCTTTCCTTTCAATGGCAGGTATTCACGTAGTGACAGATTTCCTCTCAGGTCATTCGTCCTGGACGCGCCGGATGGCCGCAACAGTCGTCATGGCACTCAGCCTCATGTCGTCTGCCTGCGTCACGACGACGACAGGTCCATATTCAGCCAATCAGTCCAAGGACAAGGCTGCCGAACAGTATGTTGCCCTGGGCATCAATTACCTGCGCGAAGGCAATCTCGAGTTGGCCACCGCGCGCACCAAGCGTGCACTGGAGCTGAGGCCTAACTATGCAGAAGCCCTGGCCGTACTTGGACTGATCTATCAGACTCAGGAGGAGTACCCGCTCGCTGAGCAGAATTATAAGGACGCCCTGTCTGCGGATAGCGAATTCACCAGGGGCCGAACCTATCTGGCCTCGCTCTATTACAAGCAGAGAAAGCTCGATCAGGCGCTGGCCGAGTTCGAAAAGGCATCTGAGGATATTCGCTATCCAGCGCGGTCGCAGGTTTTCGAGAACATTGGGCTTATAAAGTTTCAGCAGGGCAAGACTGAGGAAAGTATTGCGGCCTATCGCAAGTCGCTGGCACTTGATCGTGATCAGCCGGGTCTGCAGCTGAAACTTGCAGAGCTGTTCGCGAAGCTACAGGACTACGAGCAAGCCAACAGATATTACGACAATTTCCGGGAAAGTGTCAGGCAGGGTGCTCTCCTGCACACGCCGGGGAGTCTCGAATTGGGTATCGATCTTGCCAGACGCCGTGGTGATGATGATACTGTATCATCATTGAAGCTCGTGCTCAGGAATCTGTACCCGAAGTCCCCGGAAAACCAGCGCGAGCAGGCTCGCGGAAACAGCTGAAGTACTCAATAATCTCTCAGGCAGCCAGACAGGTGCCCCCTAGCCGGTTTTAAACATGCAGGAACCCTCATTTTCAGCCAGTCGAGAGGCTGAAGACGCCAGCTCTCCTTCTGGAACACCGCCTTCGAAAGGCGCGCGTGCTTCGGTGGCCGCCACGATAGGTCAGAAACTCGCTGCCGCTCGCGAGCGCGAAGGCCTGAGCGTCAGGGAGACCGCCGACAGGCTCCACGTCGTGACCCGTTATGTCACCGCCATCGAGGCCGGTGAATATACTGTGCTTCCGGGTATTGTCTTCCTGAAGGGCTATGTGCGTGCCTATGCTCGCATAGTCGGCCTGGATGAGGATGCCCTCAGTCAGGCACTCGAGGCTGAGTTGCAGATTCGGGATGACGTTCCTGATCACTCGGCAAAGCCGCTGCCGCACAGTCCCAAACCGAAAAGTCATTCGCTGGGTATACTGGCCGGCCTCTTTGCGCTCGCACTGGTGGCCCTGGTCGCCTTCCTCTTGGTCAGACCTGATCCTGTATCGGTGCCGTCAGCAACTACCGCGCCTTACGAGGGCGAAGCGCCTGGCGAGGAAGAAGCGCCCGTGGCGGCCGAAGCTCAGTCGCCGGATGAGAGTGAAGTGTCGGCGACTGACAGCGATGGCCTTGAGTCCGAGAAAGCTGCCGAGCTGGAAGTCGAGGAGCCTGTCGAACCCAGCGTTGAAGAAGAATTTCTCGTCGACGAGACGGAAGAGTTCGGTTCGGTGCGCCGAGGCCTGTATACTACCCCCGATCCAGCCATTTCCAACGAACAGGTGGCCGAGCCAGTGCAGGTGGAACCCGCCAGCACAGCGCGTCGCTCTGCTTCGTCAGCCGCCCGACCTGTGTTGGCCGAATCTGCGCCGACCGAGTCCGCCGCTTCAGGCGTCGGGGATGCCACGGTATCTGTGGTATTCACTGGCGACTGCTGGTTCGATATTCGTGCGGCAAATGATGAGCGAACCGTTGGATTGTATAGAGAGGGGCAGACCTTGACGTTCAAGGGCCCATTGCCGATGGAAGTGATTGTAGGCGCAGTCGGCGCTACGCAAATCCGTGTTAACGGACAGCCACTTGACTTCAGTCGCTATCGAGTGCGGAATAACCGGGTTGAATTCACCATCACAAGCGAAACGCTGCAATAGGCAGCGTCGCAAGACCATTACCGGAACAGACAGGACTCTGACAGCAGCATGCACCAGGAAAGCCCGATAGTACGCCGCAAGAGCAAACAGATCATGGTAGGCAATGTGCCCGTGGGCGGCGATGCGCCTATTGCGGTGCAGAGCATGACCAACACCGAGACCTGCGACGTACAGGCGACGGTGGCGCAGATCCAGAGTCTGCAGGATGCGGGTGCTGACATCGTTCGCGTGTCGGTACCGTCGATGGATGCGGCAGAAGCATTCAGGGAAATTCGCAAGCAGGTGACGATCCCTCTGGTTGCCGACATCCATTTCGATTACAAGATCGCACTGAAAGTTGCCGAGTACGGCGTCGACTGTCTGCGTATCAATCCGGGTAATATCGGTCGTGAAGACCGGGTGGCAGCCGTCATTTCGGCAGCGCGCAATAATGGCATCCCGATCCGCATCGGCGTCAATGCAGGCTCACTCGAGAAAGACCTGCAGAAGAAATACGGCGAGCCGACACCGGCTGCGTTGGTCGAATCCGCCATGCGACACATCGATATTCTTGATCGTCACAATTTTGATCAATACAAGATCAGTCTGAAGGCTTCTGACGTGTTCATGGCCGTTGGCGCCTATCGACTTATTGCCAAGCAAATCGAACAGCCCTTGCATCTCGGTATTACTGAGGCCGGCGGCTTTCGCTCAGGCGCAGTCAAGTCGGCAATCGGCCTCGGCATGCTGCTGATGGATGGCATCGGCGATACCATCAGGGTTTCCCTGGCTGCTGATCCGGTGCAGGAAATCAAGGTGGGCTTCGATATCCTCAAAAGTCTGCGGCTACGAAGCAAAGGCGTCAACTTTATCGCCTGCCCCAGCTGCAGTCGGCAGAACTTCGACGTCATCAAGACGATGAACGAGCTCGAAATGCGACTTGAAGACGTCCAGACGCCGATAGACGTGGCTGTTATCGGCTGCGTCGTCAATGGCCCGGGTGAAGCCAGGGAAGCGGACGTTGGTCTGACCGGTGGTTCGCCCAATAATCTCATCTATCTGGGTGGCAAACCTGACCATAAAGCCGATAATGTCGGCCTCGTCGACCATTTCGAAAAGGTCATCCGTGCTCAGGTCAAGACTAGACAAGCCGCTCTGGATGCGTTGATCGCCAAGGCCTGAGTCATATAGCCTCTGCGCCGGCCAGGCCGGCGCTGCGCGCAGGCAAATTGGCGCCATTTCAAACAGGAAGTTTTTTTCAAGTGTCCAAATTACAGGCTGTACGCGGGATGAACGATATCCTGCCGAGTTCCACTCCTTACTGGCAGCGCCTCGAAAGCGCATGCCGCTCACTCTTCGGCGCCTATGGCCTGGAAGAGATCAGGCTACCCATCGTCGAACCAACCGCGCTATTCAAGCGCTCAATTGGTGAAGCCACGGATATTGTCGAAAAGGAAATGTATACTTTCGACGACCGCAATGGTGAAAGCCTGACCCTGCGACCTGAACTGACAGCCGGCGTAGTGAGGGCAGGCGAGCAACATGGCCTGCTCTACAACCAGACTCCCCGACTCTGGTACGCTGGCCCGGCGTTTCGCTACGAGAAACCGCAGAAGGGCCGTTATCGCCAGTTTCATCAGATTGGCGTGGAGTGCTTCGGCCTTCCGGGTCCGGATATAGACGCCGAGCTCATTGCGCTCACAGCAAGGCTGTGGGAGCATCTTGGCCTCGCTTCGGCGGTACGTCTCGAGCTCAACACCATCGGCAGCGCAGAGTCTCGGCAACGGTTCCGCAAGGCGCTGGTCGCGTTTCTCGAAGACAAGCGCGAGGCACTGGATGAAGACAGCCAGCGTCGCCTGCTCACGAATCCGATGCGCATACTGGATTCCAAGAGCGCTGAAACGCAGCGGGTACTCGATAACGCACCAAGTCTGCACGATTACATCGACGACGAGTCCAAACAGCATTTCGCGGGACTGTGCCAACGCCTCGATGCACTCGGCATCAGCTATGTGGTGAATCCGAGGCTGGTTCGAGGACTGGACTACTACGGCAAGACCGTGTTTGAGTGGATTACCACTGAGCTCGGTGCCCAGGGTACCGTCTGTGCTGGCGGTCGCTACGATGGGCTGGTTGAGCAGCTTGGCGGGAAGTCCACCCCGGGCGTAGGATTCGCCATGGGTTGTGAGCGCCTGGTGCTGATGCTCGAGGCGCTCGCCGCTCGTGGTAGTATGGCGCTGCAGGCACGCGGACTGCATAGCCTGTACGTAATGGGTCTGGGCGAAGCGGAAGATTCAGCAGCCCAGACACTGGCTGAGCAGATCAGAAGCGCGGCTCCAGGTCTTAAGGTCATGCTGCATTGCGGTGGCGGGTCGATCAAGTCACGGATGAAGAAGGCCGATCGTAGCGGCGCACAACTGAGTGTGCTGATCGGTGAGAATGAGCTGGCCCGGCAGCAGGTCAGCTGCAAGGTCATGCAGGCTGATTCGGCGGTTGCCGCCAGTCTCGGTCTCGACGAGGATTCCACAGTAAGTACGCCAGGCCAGTTTCTCCTGTCTCAGACAGAATTGCTGCAACGGCTTCAAACAATGAAAGAACAGGCAGATAGCAATCATGGTTGATAGAAGTGACGACGAACAACTAGACGCGCTAAAACAGTGGTGGCAAGCGAATGGCACCTCACTCATCGTTGGCGTAATCCTGGCAATTGCTGCCATATTTGGCTTCAAGGCTTGGCAGAACAATCAGTTGCAGCAGGAAGCTGAGTCTTCGTTGAAGTACCAGCAGCTTGTTGAGGCTGCGGCAGCCGATCAGCAGAGTGCTTTTCTGAAGGCCCAGCAGTCAAAAGCGGAAGGGGATGATTCTGCCTCTACTGACGATGCTGATACGGCGCGCTTCCTGGCCAAAGAACTCAAGGAAGCCACCAGTATAAAGGGCTATGAGCTGCTCGCCGATCTGTATCTCTCGCGAAGTCACTTCAGTGCCAGTGAGCTGGATGAAGCGCACAAGCAGCTTATCGGCACGCTTGAGCAGACCGAATCAGAATCACTGAAGCGCATCATCCAGGCCAGGTTGGCGAGGGTCGAGATGGCTCAGGAAAAATACGAGGCCGCGCTGGCCCGCTTGGATGTGCCGAAGGATGACGTCTTTTACACATATTTCCAAGAGCTTAGGGGCGATATCTATAAACTGACTCAGAAGCCTGAGCTAGCCCTTGAAGCCTATCGGAATGCACGAGAGGCGTTGGCAGCCAAGCCACCGGTAGTCGAGCAGCCGCTTATCGCACGCACCGAAACTGACGCACCTGAACAGCCTGCCGAAGCCGAACAGGTTGCGGCTCAGGCCCTGGCCTGGCTGGATACCAAGATTGCAGATCTGGGAACCGCTGGCGAATGATGATGGCTTTTCACGGACGCCGCTTCGCCATACCGCTGCTGGCATTGTTCACAGTACTCTCGATTGCTGGCTGCGGGGATGAGGATGTACGGCCTGAGCCGGTGGAGCTCAAGCCAATTACGCCGGTGGTCAGTCTGAGCCGCGCCTGGAGCGTTGGTATTGGCGATGGCTATGATGATGAAGCGGTCAGTCTGGCGCCACTGGTGCTGGATGAGCAGCTTGTCGCCGTGTCTCGGGATGGCGAGCTTCAGGCCATCGAGCGCCGCAGTGGCAAGACCCTTTGGGAACGCTCGATCGACGAAGACATCAGTGGCGGCGTTGGTGGGGATGGCCGGCGGGTATTTGTGACCACGGCCGACGGCAACCTGATTGCGAGCTCTGCTGAAGACGGCAGTGAGCTCTGGACGATTTCAACAGGGAGCGAGGTGCTGTCTGCACCACTGGTTGCCAGAGGTCTTGTATTCGTGCAGACCATTGACGGTCTGGTGAGTGCTTATGATGTCGGCAGCGGGCAGAAGCGCTGGGATTATCGTGAGCAGGAACCTGCGCTGACGGTACGCGGCACATCGCCGCTGAATTATGACGAACGTGCAGAGCTCTTGCTGGCAGCCTTCGCCAACGGTTCGGTTGTCGCGCTCGACCCCAGGAGCGGTATACCCGCGTGGAGCCAGATCGTAGCTGAGCCACGTGGCAAAACCGAGCTGGACCGATTGATCGATATCGATGGCGGTACCGAGGTGGCAGATGGCAGCGTCTTCGCGGTGGCCTATCAGGGCAACATAGCCGAGCTGAGCGCGATTCGTGGCCGGGTGGATTGGCTGGAGAAGGCGTCAAGCTTCGCACGGCCTTCGCGAGGCGATCGTCTGCTGCTGCTGACAGCGGAGAACGGTGATGTCATTGCCTGGGATGCGAGTACCAAGACCGAACGCTGGCGCTCGAGCGAGTATGCCTACCGTGAGCTGTCGACACCGGTCATCTTCAGAGATCATGTGTTTTTCGGTGATCTCGAAGGCTACGTTCATGTTCTGGAATTGAAAGAGGGGAAGACGGTAGCCCGTTTCCGCCCTGCAGACGAAGCCATCATAGCCGCACCCGTTGCCGGCGCTGATGCCATCTATTTTTATGGTAGTGACGGCGAATTGAGCGCCTGGACATTCGATGAGTAAACCCGTTATCGCACTGGTCGGCCGACCCAATGTAGGCAAATCGACGCTGTTCAACCGGCTCACGAGAACTCGTGACGCCCTGGTTGCCGATCTGTCAGGACTCACCCGTGACCGCAAGTATGGCGAGGGCGAGCATGAAGGGCGGCATTATATTCTGGTGGATACCGGAGGAATCTCTGGTCTCGAAGCTGGCATAGATGCCCAGATGGCCCAGCAGGCTTACACGGCGATGAAGGAGGCGAATATCGTGCTCTTCATAGTCGACGCCCAGGCCGGTCTCACACCGGCTGACGAGCATATCGCCAAGGAACTTCGCGTTCGCGACAAGACGGTCATTCTGGTGGTCAACAAGGTCGACGGCCGGGAACCTGACGGTGCGACAGCTGAGTTCTACAAGCTCGGTTTTACCCGAATTGTCCAGACTGCAGCGAGCCAGAACCGAGGCATGCGTTCGCTGATGGAAGAGGCGCTGGCCGGGTTCGAGGCGGAGGAGCCTGAAAATGCGTCTGATCAGCCTGGTATCCGTATCGGCATTATCGGTCGACCGAATGTCGGCAAGTCGACGCTGGTGAACAGAATGTTGGGTGAAGAGCGGGTCATTGTGTATGACCAGCCCGGCACCACTCGTGACTCGATCTATATCCCCTACGAGCGGCACGGCAAGCCCTACACCATTATTGATACAGCGGGTGTGCGCCGCCGCAAGAACATCGACGAATCGGTCGAAAAGTTCTCGATCGTGAAGACGCTTCAGGCCGTCAAGGATGCCCACGTCATCGTGCTCGTTATCGATGCCCAGGAAGGCCTGGTTGACCAGGATCTCCATCTGCTTGGGTTTGCGATGGACGCAGGTCGTGCCATCGTTATTGCCGTGAACAAGTGGGACGGTCTGTCCCAGGAGAAGAAGGACAATATCAAGTCTGCGCTTGATCGCAGGCTCGACTTCATCACCTACGCCAAGATCCACTTCATTTCGGCGCTTCATGGTACTGGTGTTGGCGAAATGTACCCGACCATCGATCGCTGCTACAAGAGCGCGATGGTCAAGTGGCCAACGCCGATGCTGACCAAGCTGCTGGAGGATGCTGTGTTGTCACACGCGCCGCCGATGGTCAGCGGTCGGAGAATCAAATTACGCTATGCCCACCAGGGCGGATCGAATCCGCCGGTCGTGGTTGTGCATGGCAATCAGACTGATTCGCTGCCGAAGAGCTACAGACGCTATCTGGAAAACACCTTCCGGACCGTGTTGAAGGTCGAGGGCACGCCTATCCGTTTCGAGTTCAAGTCAGGCGAGAATCCGTTCGCTGGTCGGGCCAACAACCTGAACATCAAGCAGCAGCAAAAGAAGAAACGCCTGATGAAGCATGTGAAAAGCCTGAACAAGAAGCCGAACAGGCGTTCGAAGCAGTTTTACTAGTCTCCAGGCCTACAGAAACTGCAGGTCGGTCTGCAGTTTCAGCTAAGGCCTTTTTCTGACCGCGTAGCCTGAACAGCGGTGAGCGCTATGGTGAATACGATGTCATCTACCAGTGCGCCGCGGCTTAGATCGTTTACCGGCTTCTTCAGACCTTGGAGCATCGGACCAACACTCACTACGTTCGCACTTCGCTGCACAGCCTTATAGGTGGTGTTGCCGGTATTGAGGTCCGGAAAGACGAATACCGTGGCCTTTCCGGCAACCTTGCTATCCGGCGCCTTCTTGCGTGCCACACTGTCGACGGCCGCGGCATCGTATTGCAGCGGTCCATCGAGCAGCAGGTCAGGGCGCATTGCTTTGGCGAGCTCCGTAGCCTTCTTCACCTTATCAACGTCTGATCCTGTTCCCGAGGTGCCGGTACTGTAGCTGAGCATCGCTACTGCAGGCTCTATGCCGAACAATTCGGCAGATTCGGCGCACTGAATGGCAATGTCGGCCAGCTCCTCACTATTGGGGTCGGGGTTGATGGCGCAGTCACCATAGACGACGACCTGTTCCGGCAAGCACATGAAAAACACCGATGAGACGATCTTGCAGTCGGCTCGGGCCTTGATGAGCTGCAGGGCAGGGCGAACTGTATTCGCTGTTGTATGCACAGCGCCAGATACCAGACCGTCGACTTCATCCAGGACCAGCATCATCGTGCCGAGTACTACGTTGTCGTCGAGCTGAGCCTCTGCCATCTGCGAGGTCAGACCCTTGTGCTTGCGCTGTTCCACCATCGGCCCGATGTACCTGTCGCGGATTTCGTCCGGATCCAAAATCTCGACGCCATGCGAAAGGTCAACGCCCTGCGCATTGGCTACATTGAGGATCTCGTCCCGCTTGCCGAGGAGTATACAATGGGCGATGCCACGCTCTTCGCAGATTGCCGCAGCCTTGATCGTTCTTGGCTCATTGCCCTCTGGCAGTACGATGGTTTTACCGGCTTCCCTGGCGCGTCGGGTGAGCTGATAGCGGAAGGCTGCAGGTGACAGGCGGAGCTTGCGGGGCAGGTCGATCCGCCCGCGCAGCCACTCAACGTCTATATGCTGAGCTACGGCTGACACCACGGCTTCTATTCGGTCGTGATCGTCTATCGGCACTTCCTTGTTCATATTCGCGAGCAGCTGGGCCGCTGCGTAGGTGTCGATGTCAGTGCAGAGCACTGGCAGACCTGCGTCAAAGGCAGGTTTGCAGAGTGCCAGTGTGGCATCACTCGGACGTAAGCCGCTGGTGAGCAGCAGGCCCGCAAGGGGCACCCCTGACACGGATGCGAAGGCGGCAGCGACGACCACATCTTCCCGATCGCCCGGGGTCACGATCAGGCGACCCGGACGAAGGCCTGCGACCAGGTTAGGCAGAGTGCGGGCACACACGGAAACCGCCGTGAGACGGCGTTGGCGTGAGTGGCCCTCGTTGAGCCAGCTGGCCGGCAGAGCATCATTGAGATCCGATACCCTTGGTGCAAGCAGCTGCTCATTCTGTGGAATTTGCGCAATAAGATGGAAGCGGTCACTAAAGGTTTGCTCCACATCATTGCCGATAAGCGAGTTTTCGGCGCCTGTTTCGCCTGGTTCCGACAAGGGGACCTTGTTCAGTATGCAACCAATCACATCAGGGTCGGCAGGATCTGAAAAAAGTCTTGCCGCCAGATGCAGGTATTCCTTCAGCTCAGACGCGGAACGACCATCCGGTGTGCCTACGAGAATCACATCTGCATCGAGATTACGCGCGACTTCCACGTTAATCCGCGCTGAATAATCATCACCTGGTGCAGTAACGAGACCTTCGACGACTACGACGTCGAGATCGTCCGGCATCTTGTGATAGAGCGCGAGCATTTCTTCCATCAGTGAAGCGGTCTGCTGGCGGCTCGTCATGCTAATGGCGTGACGCAGCGGCATCGGCTCCGGAACCGTAAGGCCCAGGTTCTGGCGCGAGAAGATGAGCGAGCGGTCTACGCTGCCAGCCATGTCCTCGTCGGTGCTGGCGCTTTCATCGCTTATGCCAGGCTTCGTTAGCTCGACATCAGAACGTCGTCTCTTGCCCTGTGGTCTCAGGTTGTCCTGCGAGAAGGGCTTGAAGAAGCCGACCCTGACGCCGATGCTGTCAAAGGCGCGCAGCATGCCGAGGCAGACTGAGGTGAGGCCGACGTGTTGAGTGACTGGGGCGATAAAAAATACTTTGGCCATAGACTGCAATATCCCTGTCTGAAAATATTCTGTGCGGTCAGACCGCCATGCTGGCTTTGATGAAGCTGAATCAACCGCCTCGTGCGGTCTCGAGAAGACGCCTTGCATCCTGGGCAATCATCAGCTCTTCGTTGGTACGAATCGCCAATACGCGTGTGCCTGACGAGCGATTGATGCACAAGACCCCGACATCTTCGGGTATGGCTTGCGCGTTGGCCGCTTCATCGAAATCGAGTCCGAAGGCGCCAAGCTCAGCGACGATCTGAGCACGGATGCCCCTGGCATGCTCGCCGATGCCGCCGGTAAATATGAGCGCGTGCGGTCCCTTTACGACTGCCCAGTAGCTGGCGATCGTTTTCGCGACCTGATAGCAGAATACATCAATCGCCAACCTGGCGTCCTCGTTGCCCTCGTCGGCCGCGCCGGTCAAGGTGCGCATGTCGTTACTGAGCCCTGAAAGCCCAAGCAGGCCACTTTCGCGGTTGAGCATCTGGTCAAGTGCCTGAGGGCTCATGTCCATGCGACGGAGCAGATGCAGCATCAGGCCGGGGTCGACGCTACCACTCCTGGTGCCCATCGGCACGCCCTCGAGGGGTGTCAGGCCCATGCTGGTATCTACCGACTGACCGGCGGAGATGGCGCATACGGAGCAACCATTGCCAAGATGGGCGGAAATCAGATTGGTCGCTGACAGATCACGATCCAGCCAGGCAGCAGCCTTGGCGGCGACGAAGCGGTGGCTAGTGCCATGAAAACCGTAACGGCGCAGTGCCGATTCGGTGTACAGCCGGGCGGGGACCGCGTAGCGATAGGCTTTCTCTGGCAGTGTTTGATGAAAGGCGGTGTCAAATACGGCGACCTGTGGACGTTCCGGCAGCAATTCGGCCACCTGCCGAATACCCATGAGATTGGCGGGGTTGTGCAGCGGTGCGAGCGATTCGCAGGCTTCGATCTGAGAGCGTACCTTGTCGTCTATAAGGGCTGAGTCGGAAAAATGCTCGCCACCGTGCACCACACGGTGGCCCACCACGGCAATGCGTGAGCGCTGAAAATCGTGCTCGGTCAGCAAGTCCATGAACGCGCGCAACACCGCACTGTGGTCGCCGCCGGGCAGTTGCCTATTGGCACTTAAGTGGCCCTTTACCGTCAGGCGCGCCTCTGAGCTGGCCAGTGCTTCACCGAGTGCGCTAAGTATTTCTTTATCTTCTGCGGCATCGAACAGTGCCAGTTTGATTGATGAGCTCCCACAATTCACGACCAGGATGAGCTCGCTCCCTTCAACCACCAATCACACTCCTTTTTTGAGACTGCTTGAGCAGTGCCTCGAACGCATCCACAGCAACCGGTTTGCTGAAATAATAGCCCTGGGCAAAGTCACAGTCGCGTTTTGACAGAAATTCATGCTGGCCGGCTTCTTCGACGCCTTCGGCTATGACCAGCAGGCCGAGACTATGCGCCATTGTGATGATCGCAGTCACGAGTGCGGCATCTTCTTCCTCTTTCAGCACATCGTTCACGAACGATCGGTCGATCTTGAGCGTGTCGAATGGGTAGCTCTTGAGGTAGCTCAAGGCCGAATAGCCGGTGCCGAAGTCGTCTACCGAGAGCTTGATACCCTGCTCATCGAGCCCTTGCAGAATCCGGTTGGTTTCGAGCGTATTGTCCAGCAGCAGGCGTTCAGTGATCTCCAGCTCCAGCGAGGTGCCCGCAAGGCCGCTCTGGCTAAGAATATCGCGTACCTGTTCGACAAATGAAAAATCCTTGAACTGGCGGGGCGAGACGTTAATCGCAATCCAGAAGTTCTCGCCATAGCGTTTCTGCCAGATACGTGTCTGATGGCAGGCCTGCTGCAGCACCCATTCGCCTATGGGAATGATCAGGCCGGTTTCTTCTGCCAGTGGGATGAACTTATCGGGCACTACGAAGCCCAACTCCGGGCTGTTCCAGCGCAACAAGGCTTCAGCACCAATAATTTCACAGGTCTTGGTGTTGACGATTGGCTGGTAGTGCAGGACGAGTTCATTGCGCTCCACCGCCTTGCGCAGCAGGGTTTCGGTGCGCAGACGCTCTCTCGTGTGCACATTCAGATCAGCGGTATAGCGGTAGAATGCGCTCTTGCCCTGTCGTTTGGCCTTGTACATCGCCGAATCTGCCTGCTGCATGAGAGTGCTGCTGGTGTCACCATCATCAGGGTAGACTGCGATACCGATACTGGCGGTGACAAAGAACTCCTGGCCGCCAAGCATGATTGGCACGGTAAGGGCGTCGAGCACACGCTGGGCAATGTCACTCGCAATGTCGGCAGTTTCCAGTTCAGGCAGAATCGCAAGGAATTCGTCGCCACCCAGACGCGAGAGTGTGCTCGAATCCCGTACCACATGGGCAATTCTCTGCGCCACTTCAATAAGCAAGCGGTCACCCGCATCATGCCCGAGCGTATCGTTGACGTGCTTGAAGTTGTCCAGATCGATGAACAGGACGCCGATATGATTGGCGGAGCGTTTTGCCTGGGCTAGAGCCAGTTTGAGCCGATCGATGGCCAGCATACGGTTCGGCAGGCTGGTCAACATGTCGTAGTTCGCCTGACGCAGCAGCTGCTCCTCATAGCGCTTGCGCAGACTGATATCTTCGCCAAGGATAAGAAACTGCGAAATGGCTCCGTCTTCATCACGAATAGGTGTGATGACGACCTGCTCCCAGAATCGTTCGCCACCCTGCTTGGTGTTACGAAGCTCACCCTGCCAGATACCGGCACGCTCCACCTGGGTCTGAATGTTTTCCCACAGACTGTCGTTCTCGCGACTGTCACCACTGAGCAGGGTGATTTCCTTGGGATGCTTGTTCAGCACGTCGACCACGCGCTTGCCGGTCATGTTAATGAACTTGTTATTGGCGAAACGGATCTGCCAGCGGTCGTTGCAGATCAGAACAGAGGAGGGGCTCTGCTCAATAGCCAATGACAGCTTGCGAATCTCGGCGCTGTCGTGCTTGCGCTGCTCCAGATCCTTCAGCAGGCGCTCGCGCATCTCATTGATAGCGTCGGTGACCTGTTGGAGCTCGTCCTTGGTTCGACCGCGTTGCGGCGCCCGGTCCAATACCAGCGGAACCGACATGCTGTCCAGGTTCAGGCTTCGGGCGTAGTGTGCCATGCGGCTGAGATGTCTCGTGACCAAGGCCCGAAATATGAGAAATATCAACAGACACAGGCCGAACGTTTTCAGTGTCTGAATGCCGATGATAACCAGCAGTTGATCGCCGAGTCGGGCCCGTATGCCATCGAGCGTGGCAAAGACTTTCAGGACACCGAGTTCATAAACCTCGTCAGTTTCATAGCTGAGTTTGAACTGCCTTGAGATTATGTTCGCATTACTGGCTATTTCGCCGACACTACGGGCTTCATCCGGGAATGTGAGCAGTTCTATCCGGACGATGTCCTCGAGGTTCAGTATGCCGCGGAGCTGGACTTCCAGCAGCTTTTCATCGAGCGACCATAGACTGCGGGCAAGGGGCTTCTGATAGGACGCCTCGATGAGCTTGAGGCGGCTGTTGATTTCGGCGACTTCCCTTCGATAGTCGGTCATGACCTGGATGCCGATGGCGACCAGCGCGAATACCGTGCTGCACACCGTGATCCAGAGAATCATCTTCATCGTCAGCGGCGACTTTGACGACAGGGCTGAGGGCAGGCGCAGAGTCATGCCTGGACCTGACGTCCATAGGTCGCAATGCGACTACCGCCGCTGACAGCTGAGCACAAGGCTGCAGGCGTAATGTCAGTGACGTCAAACAGGATGGTATCGATAATCCACACCGGCTATTCAGCTGAGTTCCATCCTTCAGTGTAGATGATTTCACCGGGATGGCACGTAGGAGCCGGTTGCTTGCAAACCAGCTCGTTTCAGAGTTGCAGGCGTCCAGCATTCATCTGCAGTATGCGCTCGCCAATGCCACTCACATTGAGCAGTTCTTCCACAGCCAGGAAAGGCCCATTAGCCGCTCTGAATTCCACGATGGCCTTGGCCTTGCTGGGGCCAATCCCTTTCATGGCTTCTGCCAATCCTGCCGCATCGAGCTGGTTGATAGCAATGGGCAATTCATTTCTTTGGGATACATTTTTTGTCTTGCCGCCGGTGACGACGGGTGCAACTTGCGGTGAAGCTGCGGTACTTAAGGTCAGAGGCACGGCCCGTTGCCTCAGCGTGTCTGCGGAGACGACAGCGGCCTGACTGGCTATTTTGAGGCCATCAGCTGATTCTGCACGGACCACGCTGTTGAGATTCAAGATCATGAGTACGATAAACAGGATGCAGAGCGTGCCGTACCTGGAAGTAAGCGTCTTCATTTAACCACCATCCTTGGCGACTTGAACCGGTCCCCATGACCGGCTGACGCGCCAAGCTTACGCGGTATGACTGTGAGTGGATGTCAGCCTTTGCTTACATTTATCGTAAGCTGTTGCTTACATTTCGCCGAAGACATTTGCCCTGTGATGCCTGTCACAGTTCAATGTTTCATGGCCAGTACTGGGGAGAATTCAATGTTCTGGACCAGTGCTTCACCCGTTTGGGTAGTTGAGTACAGAGGCCATTGTGGCAATCCTGAAGCTCATAACAATAAAGCGGTACTGACATGAGGCCTTGCCATGCGTAATCGACGAATAGATCCCAATTCCACTGGCAGTACGTCCACTTCGCGGACCTTGCTGGTAATTGCGCTGATCTTCGTGCTCACCATTGCCTTACTGATCGCTGCGGGTGCGCTCGGACTGCTCGATCGCGGGCAGACTACCGACCGTATCGGTGCAGCCGACGCTTCTCCGACAGATCCTGCTGCTGCCACCGCGCCTGTTCCGACGCCGGACCCAGCCCCAGCACCGGTTGCGGCCGCAGTCGATTCAACACCGGAACCTGAAGCCTGGGATGGTGCCGCATTTGCCCCATCGCTGGCTGGCACCGATATCGATGGCAAGCTCGAAGCCGACGAGCAGGGCTATCTCAAAGTGTCCATCGACGTGAAAGACTTTTTCGACTATTTCCTTGGTGCCGTCGGCGAGCGCAGCGTTGAAGATGTCATGGCCATGTTGCACCAGCAGATCGACCAGCGTCTGCCACCCGAGGCAGCTGCTCAGGCTCGCATGATGCTGGAGAACTATGTCGGCTATCAGCATGCCATGGCCGATATGATGGGCCAGCCGATGGCCGCGCAGGACCAGTCCAATATGCAGCAGACCTACGACTACTACGCCCAGACCATGGAGCAGACCTTCGAGCAGCTCAAGGCGCTGCGCCGGCAGTACTTCGGTCCGCAGGAAGTGGATGCGTTTTTCAGTCTTGAAGAGGCCTACGGCGAATACGCACTCACAGCGATGAAGCTGAATGCTGACGAGTCGCTCACCCCTCAGGCACGCGAAGCTGCTTTAAAGGAAGCTGAGCGCATTCTGCCGGCGCAGATGATCGAGGCTGAAAAGCAGGCTCGAAAGCAGGTCGCGCTCTCCGATGCGACGGTAGAGCTGTTCGAGCAGGGGCGCTCGCCGGAGGAAATCAAGTCGATTCTGGCGCAACGTTACCCCGACCAGTACGATGCAAAAGCCACCGATAGTGTCGTTAGTCACCTTGCCAGAGAGGCTGCCTTCGAGCAGCGCATGCAAGGCTATCTTGAGCAGAAGGCGGCACTGTTGGCCGATGGTATATCCGAAGCGGACGCCAGCGCGGCTATCGCAGCCTTGCAGGCAAGAACTTTCGATGAAGCTGAGCTGGCCAGGGTGGCTGCTGAGGAAGCCATTGCGCGAAAGACGGCGCAGGCGAGCATCACGGCTCCCTGAGCATCGGCCATTTGCCCCGAAAGCGCGCTATGGCGCAGCTTAGGGGTTGTATGGATCCCTGAGTGTGAGACACTGGCTTTTTAAGCCCTGGATTGCTTTCTATGACGATTCGTGTCGCGCTCAAACACCGGATGACCTACGATTTCGACCGTCCGGTTACGCTTTTTCCACACGTGCTGAGACTGCGTCCCGCAGTGCATTCCCGCACACCGATTCATAGTTACTCGCTCAAGGTTTCGCCAGAAGAACACTTCATCAACTGGCAACAGGATCCCTTCGGCAACTTTCTCGCCAGACTGGTGTTCCAGAAGCCAACTACTTCGCTCGATATTCAGGTCGAAGTCATCGCCGACATGAAGGTGGTGAACCCCTTCGATTTCTTCGTCGAAGACTATGCCAAGGAATTTCCGTTCAAGTACAAGCCCGTGCAGACCCGCGAGCTGGCGCCCTATCTGAAGAAGATCCGCAAGGGCCCGCTGCTCAAGGCCTGGCTGGCTGAAGTGTCGATGGAGCCGACCTCCATCAACGACTTTATCGTCAATATCAATCGACGGCTGCAGCAGGATATCGGCTACGGCATCCGCCTCGAGCCTGGTGTGCAAACGCCAGAGCAGACGCTGAAACTGCGTAAGGGTTCCTGTCGGGATACCTCGTGGCTGCTGGTGAATATTCTCCGTCACCTGGGGCTGGCCGCGCGTTTCGTATCGGGCTACCTGGTACAGCTGAAGTCGGATCAGAAGAGCCTCGACGGACCATCGGGTCCCGCTGAGGATTTCACGGATCTGCACGCCTGGTGCGAAGTGTATATTCCTGGCGCTGGCTGGGTGGGGCTCGACCCGACCTCAGGCCTGCTGACCAGTGAAGGTCATATTCCGCTGGCCTGTACACCCGAGCCTGGTTCTGCTGCGCCTGTAGAGGGTGCGACCAGCAAGGGCAAGGTCGAATTCAGTTTCTCCAATATCGTCGAACGTATCAAGGAAGACCCGCGCGTCACCAAGCCTTATACCGAAGACGAATGGCAGCGTGTGCTGGATCTTGGCGACAAGCTGGACGAACAGCTGCAACGGCAAGACGTCCGCCTGACCATGGGTGGCGAGCCGACCTTTGTATCCATTGATGATATGGAGTCGGAGCAGTGGAACACCGGTGCGCTCGGCGACGATAAGCTCAAGCTCGCGCACAAGCTTTTGCTGCGCCTACACGACCGCTTTGGACCCACCGGCATGCTGCATTACGGGCAGGGCAAGTGGTATCCCGGTGAAGAGATTCCACGCTGGGCGCTGGGCAGCTTCTGGCGGACCGATGGTGAGCCGATCTGGCAGAATCAGGCCCTGTTCGACGAGCCCGAGGGCCTGATTTCCGATGCCGATTCACGGCAGAAAAAGCCGAATGGCAAGCCCGTGAAACTGAGTGATGAAGCGCTGGATGAGTTTGCAATCGAAGTCGCCAGACAGCTTGGGGTGAAGCGCGAATTCGTGATCCCCGCTTATGAGGACGTTGCCTACCACCTGATGCAGGAGCAGGCGCTGCCTGCCAACCTGGATCTGATGACGGCCGATCTCGGCGACGATCTAGAGCGACGTCGGCTGGCAAGGATACTCAGTCAGGGACTCTCTACGGTCGTCGGTTATGTGATTCCACTGCGCTGGGATCCGGCTGACTTCAATCCGCTGGCCGAAGCGAAATCGAAACCGCACTGGCAGACTTCGCGCTGGCCACTGCGCGGTGAGCGGCTGTCCTTGCTGCCAGGTGATTCGCCGATGGGTTTACGCCTGCCGTTGAATTCACTGCCGCTGGCAACGCATCCCTCCGAGATGCTGCCTTACGAGCGGGATCCATTTGATGGCCGCGCGCCGTTGCAGTCGGCGGACAAGCTCGACAAGGCGACACGTAAGGTCAAGGCAGGCAGCGCCAGCGTCTCGAAAACCGAGGTGATCCGGACCGCGCTCGGCATCGAGAGACGCGGCAACAAACTCTACCTGTTCATGCCGCCGATGACACACCTCGAGCACTATCTCGCGCTGCTGGCAGCCATCGAGCATGCCGCTGAAGCCTGTGATCAGAAGATCATCATCGAAGGCTACGAGCCACCGCGCGATCCACGTATCAACAAGCTGCTGGTCACGCCGGACCCTGGCGTCATCGAAGTGAACATCCAGCCTTCGCACTCATGGCGCGAGCAGGTGGAAATCACCGAGACCGTCTACGAGGAAGCCAGACAGAGCCGACTGTCCGCTGAAAAATTCATGATAGATGGCCGTCATACCGGTACCGGTGGTGGCAATCACATGACGCTCGGTGGCTCGACGCCGGAACACAGTCCCTTCCTGCGACGGCCGGACCTGCTCAGGAGTTTTGTCAACTATTGGCAGAACCACCCAGGCCTGTCGTATCTGTTCTCGGGCATGTTTATCGGTCCAACCTCACAGTCGCCGCGTGTGGATGAGGGCAGGGACGAGAACCTGTATGAACTCGAGATCGCCTTCCAGCAGATGCCCGAAGGCGATGTGCCGCAGCCCTGGCTGGTGGATCGCATCCTGCGCAACCTGCTGATCGACGTGACTGGCAACACGCACAGGACCGAGTTCTGTATCGACAAGCTCTACGCGCCAGGCACAGCCAGTGGTCGACAGGGTATCGTCGAGCTGCGTGGTTTCGAAATGCCGCCGCATGAGCGCATGTCGCTGGTGCAGGCCGTGTTCATCCGTTCGATGCTGGCGCGCTTCTGGAACGAGCCGTACAAACAGAAGCTGGTGCGTTGGGGTACCGAACTGCACGACAAGTTCATGCTGCCGCACTACGTCTGGGCGGATATCAAGGATGTGGTGCAGGAGCTGAATGATCATGGCTATCCCTTCGAGCTGCAGTGGTTGCTGCCATTCGAGGAGTTCCGCTTCCCGCACTATGGTCGTCATCAGATCGATGAGATGAGCGTCGAATTGCGCTGGGCCATCGAGCCATGGCACGTCCTCGGTGAAGAGGTCTCGAGCATGGGTACCGCACGCTATGTGGACTCATCGGTCGAGCGTCTGCAGGTTCGTCTGACGAACTTTGTCGATGCTCGGTACGCGCTGACCTGTAACGGTAAGCGCGTGCCCCTGCACAATACCGGACGCCATGGCGAATACGTCGCCGGCATCCGTTATCGCGCCTGGGCGCCATTCTCGGCCCTGCATCCAACCATCGGCATTCATGCGCCACTGGTGTTCGACATCATCGATACCTGGAATCGTAGAAGTATCGGCGGCTGTACCTATCACGTGGTGCACCAGGGTGGCCTGAGCTACGACGCGATGCCGGTGAACGCGGTGGAAGCTGAATCGAGACGGCATAACCGATTCGAAAATATCGGTCATACGCAAAGTGCGCTTAACCACAACTATGGCGGCATGGGTGGCTTTGCCGGCTTCTCGAATAACGTCGACCCGACTGACAACCGGATTCAGACCTATTCGACTACGCCTTCGGGCTCAATGCTGCGGGGGTCGGTGCCGCATAGGTCGGACGTTAGTGGGGTGGATTTGACGCCGGTGGAGCCTTCTATGGAGTATCCGCATACGTTTGATTTGCGGCGGGTGAAGTAGGGCTCGCATTGCTTTGAAGTGCGAATATGCCC
>TARA_R100000306_G_scaffold44920_1_pt1 | contig 144674 bp, 131 predicted proteins | sample TARA_R100000306 | Tara Oceans TARA_R100000306 (sample SAMEA2620824) | marine metagenome | biome: marine biome (ENVO:00000447); feature: mesopelagic zone (ENVO:00000213); material: "saline water (ENVO:00002010), including plankton (ENVO:xxxxxxxx)" | depth 1000 m | reverse complement strand
GCAGCTGCCGATCAGACCGGAATATGTCGGCACCCTGAATCTGGTACTGGGCGCCATGGTCAGTGCAATTCCGCTTGGTCTGATGATGTGGGGTGTCTGGCATTTGCGCATTTTGTTTGGGCAGTTCCGTCGCGGCGAGATCTTTAATGACAGTGCCGCAGCGCACCTGCTGGTGTTCGCACGCATGCTGTTCATCACGGTGTTGATTTCACCTCTGATCAGCGCGCTGCTCAGCCTGGTGCTGACCATGAATAATCCGCCAGGGCAACGGGCGATTACCCTGAGTACTGGCAGCAATGATCTGGCCCAGCTGTTTATCGCCGGTCTGTTGTTGGCGGTGGCCTGGGTCCTGCGCGAGGGACATCGCATACAGTCAGAGAACGAGGCGTTTGTCTGACTGTGGCGATTATCGTAAACCTCGATGCCATGCTGGCTATCCGCAAAAAGCGCTCTAAAGAGCTAGCCGCTTATGTAGGAATAACAGAGCAGAATATCTCGTTGTTGAAGACGGGCAGGGTGAAGGGGATTCGCTTCGCGACGCTGGAAAAGATATGTGAATTTCTCGAATGTCAGCCGGGTGACATTCTTACGTATGTAGCTGGCGAAAACGAAGCGCCATCAGACGGCGAAGCCGAATGATGGCGCTCGTTGGTGCTTTACAGTGAGGTGTTACAGATCAAAACGATCAGCGTTCATCACCTTGGTCCAGGCGGCCACAAAATCCTTCACGAATTTCTCTTTGGCGTCATCCTGGGCGTAGACTTCTGACAGTGCCCGCAACTGGGAGTTGGAACCGAATACCAGATCCACGCGGGTGCCTGTCCACTTCACTTCACCGGACTTGCGATCGCGGGCTTCGAACACATTGTCTTCACCCTTCACCGGCGCCCATTCGAGGTCCAGATCAGTCAGGTTAACAAAGAAGTCATTGGTCAGCTTGCCAGGTGTTTTGGTCAATACGCCGTGTTTGGCGCCTTTATAGTTGGCATTCAGCACACGCATACCACCCACCAGCACGGTCATTTCCGGTGCACTCAATTGCAGCAGCTGGGCTTTGTCGACCAGCATTTCTTCATCGGAGACGGTAAATGCAGTGCGGCGATAGTTACGGAAGCCGTCTGCCTCAGGACGCAGTGGGTCGAAAGATTCCGCATCCGTCATTTCCTGAGTCGTATCAGTGCGACCTGGCGCAAATGGAACAGCAATGCTGTGACCGGCATCCTTGGCAGCCTTTTCAACGGCAGCGCTGCCGCCCAGCACAATCAAATCAGCCAGTGAGACCTTTTTGCCTGACTGTGAGCTGTTGAATTCAGACTGAATGGCTTCCAGTTTGCCCAGCACCTTGGCCAGTTGTTCCGGCTGGTTCACTTCCCAGTCTTTCTGGGGTGCCAGGCGGATACGCGCACCGTTCGCGCCGCCGCGCATGTCGGAACCACGGAAAGTTGAGGCAGAAGACCATGCCGTGTAAACCAGCTCGGAGACGGTCAGGCCGGAGCCAAGAATCTTCGCCTTGAGATCAGCAATGTCCTTGTCGTTGACAAGCTCGTGATCAACTGCAGGTACCGGATCCTGCCAGATCAGGTCTTCGGCCGGCACTTCCGGCCCGAGGTAGCGAGACTTCGGCCCCATGTCACGGTGCGTCAGTTTAAACCACGCTCGCGCGAAAGCATCGGCAAACTCTTCCGGGTTCTTGTGGAAGTGCTGGGAGATTTTGCGGTACTCAGGATCTTCCCGCATCGCCATGTCGGCCGTTGACATCATGATGCCGACTTTCTGTGATGCATCTTCGGCGTCGGGTGCCTTGTCTTTGTCAGCCAGGTTCTTGGGCTGCCACTGGTGAGCGCCAGCCGGACTCTTGGTAAGTTCCCATTCATAACCGAACAGAACATCGAAGTAGCTCATGTCCCACTTTGTTGGCGTGGGCGTCCACGCACCTTCCAGTCCGCTGGTTATGGCATCGCGGCCTTTGCCGCTTTTGTAGCTGCTCTTCCAGCCCGTGCCCATCTGCTCGATCGGCGCGGCTTCCGGCTCGGGTCCAACGTGCGAGGGGTCGCCGGCACCGTGGGTTTTACCGAAGGTATGACCGCCAGCGGTCAGTGCAACGGTTTCGTAATCGTCCATCGCCATGCGCTTGAAGGTTTCGCGGATGTCTTTGGCAGAAAGCAGCGGGTCAGGGTTGCCATCCGGGCCTTCCGGGTTTACGTAAATCAGACCCATCTGCACCGCAGCCAGCGGATTTTCCAGCTCGCGATCACCAGAGTAACGGCTATTGGGTTTGTCGCTGGTGGCCAGCCATTCGTCTTCCGCACCCCAGTAGATATCTTCTTCCGGCTGATAGATGTCGGCGCGACCGCCAGCAAAGCCAAATGTTTTGAAGCCCATCGATTCCAGTGCGACATTACCGGTCAGGATGTACAGATCAGCCCAGGAAAGTTTGTTGCCATACTTCTTTTTGATTGGCCAGAGCAGGCGGCGGGCTTTATCAAGGTTGCCGTTATCCGGCCAGCTGCCGATTGGGGCAAAACGCTGAGCGCCGGTGCCAGCACCGCCACGGCCATCACCCATACGGTAGGTGCCAGCACTGTGCCAGGCCATACGAATAAAAAACGGACCATAGTGACCGTAGTCAGCCGGCCACCAGTCCTTGGAGTCGGTCATCAAGGCTTCAAGGTCTTTCTTGACGGCTGCCAGGTCCAGTGACTTGAACGCATCGGCGTAGTCAAAGTCATCGCCCAGCGGATTCGATTTCGGCGAGTGTTGATGCAGGATGCCCAGGTTCAACTGGTTGGGCCACCAGTCCTGCACACCCGTGCCTTTGCCACCCATCTGGGTGCGGGAGCCGTGCATCACGGGACATTTGCCAGCGCTGTTTTCGTTTTGACGGTCCATAACTCACTCCATTGTGCTGTATGATTTGATTGAGGGTGAAGTCTTGTACTTCTGCACTATAGCGCGCTTTGCTTGATATAGAGAATCTTGTTTTTGCAATAAATCAATAGAAAATATGTATCATTAGGGCTGCCAGAACGCATTCGCGTTTCGGCCCTGCAAGACACTACGCGCTAATGTTCCGGATAGATGATGTGCGCCAGAGCAATTGTTCAGGCGCCTGAGCGCCGGCCAGCCTGCGCTGGCTGGCGGCGTTCGTGGAGTGTGGCGCTTAGATTACGCCAGCGACTTGATGGTATTCAGCTTGTCCTGCAATGCGGCCACGGAACTTTCCACAGCGCGTTGTCGTTCACGCTCGGTAGCCACGATTTCTGCCGGGGCATTGTCGACAAACCGTGCATTGCCGAGTTTGCCGTTGATGGCCTGCAGGTTTTTCTCCAGCTTCGCTATCTCTTTTTCAAGGCGCGCGATTTCCACGTCCTTGTCGATCAGGTCTGCCAGCGGCACCAGAATCTCCATGTCCTGATAGAGCTGCGTGGCGCTGACCGGTGCCGATTCGCCTGCCTGCAATGCACGCAGCTCCGACAGTTTTGCCAGTTTCAGCAGGTTGGCCAGATTTTCATCAAGACGTCGGCGGTCCTGCTCGGTGGTGTTGCCCAGCAGCGCCGGGAACTGTTTGCCAGGGGCGATATTCATCTCGCCGCGAATATTTCGAATACCAATGATCACGCCCTTGACCCAGTCGATGTCGGACTCTGCCTGAGGATTGATCAAGGCATTATCCACGGCCGGATAGGCCTGCAACATGATACTGGTGTTGCTGGTTTCGATGCCGATCAAGGTGGCGATCTTCTGCCAGATCTCTTCGGTGATAAAGGGCATCAGCGGGTGCACCATGCGCAGGCTGGTTTCCAGCACTGTTAACAGAGTCAGGCGTGCAGCGCGGGCTTTCTCCGGTTGATTGTCGGCATCCCAGAGCACGGGCTTGGACAGCTCCACATACCAGTCACAGTACTCGTTCCAGAAGAAGTCGTAGATGGTCTGTGACATCAGGTCAAAACGGTAGTTGCCCATGTGATCATGCACCTGGGCGACGGTCTGCTGCAGACGTGAAAGAATCCAGTGATCGGCTAGGCTCAGATTGGGATCGTCGCGCAGCGTGGCTGCATCAGAGGCAGAGAACTGGATTCCCTTCTCTTCAGTGTTCATGATCACGTAGCGCGAGGCATTCCAGATCTTGTTGCAGAAGTTGCGGTAACCCTCCATGCGGCTGACATCGAACTTGATGTCACGGCCGGTGGATGCCAGCGAATAGTAGGTGTAGCGCAGGGCATCGGTGCCATAACCGGTAATGCCATCCGGGAAAGACTCACGGGTAAATTTCTCGATTTTTTTCTCGAGCTGCGGCTGCATCAGGCCTTCTGTCCGCTTGGCAACCAGATCATCCAGGCTGATACCGTCGATCAGGTCGATCGGGTCCAGTACGTTGCCTTTGGACTTGGACATCTTCTGGCCGTTTTCATCGCGGACCAGGCCGGTGATGTATACCTTCTTGAACGGAATCTCGCCGGTGAATTTCAGTGTCATCATGATCATCCGGGCTACCCAGAAAAAGATGATGTCGAAACCGGTGACAAGTACATCGGTCGGATGGAAGGTTTTCAGGGTTTCCGGGTCATCCGGCCAGCCCAGCGTTGAGAAGGTCCACAGTGCCGACGAGAACCAGGTGTCCAGCACGTCTTCATCCTGCTGCAGGGCCAGGTCCTCGGGCAGTTTGTACTTCTCTCGCACCTGGGCTTCGCTGCGTCCGACATAGATCTTGCCTTCGGTGTCATACCAGGCCGGTATGCGATGTCCCCACCACAGCTGACGTGAAATACACCAGTCCTGAATGTCGCGCATCCAGGCAAAATAGGTGTTTTCCCAGTTCTTTGGCACAAATTCAATATCGCCGTCTTCAACCGCCTTGATGGCTGGTTCGGCCAGCGATTTGACTGCCACATACCACTGGTTGGTCAGGTAGGGCTCAATGACGACGCCGGTTCTGTCGCCGCGCGGTACTTTTAGTTTGTGTGGCTCGACTTTGGAGAGAAGCCCGGCTTTCTCCATATCGGCAACCACCTGCTTGCGCGCTTCAAAGCGGTCCATGCCACGATAGGCCTGGGGCGCATTGTCATTGATGGCCGCATCGATCGTGAAAATATTGATCATTTCCAGGTCGTGGCGCTTGCCAACTTCATAGTCATTAAAATCGTGGGCAGGCGTGATTTTTACGCAGCCAGTACCAAACTCCGGGTCCACGTAATCATCCGCAATAATCGGTATGCGTCGGTCGCAAAGTGGCAGGTCTATCCATTTGCCGATCAGTGACTTGAAGCGCGGATCTTCCGGGTTAACCGCAACCGCGGTGTCACCCAGCAGCGTTTCCGGGCGTGTAGTGGCGATGGTGATGAAAGTCTCACCACTGTCGGTTGTGGCACCGTCCGCCAACGGATAATTGAAGTACCAGAAAAAGCCGTCTTCTTCCTCGTTGATCACTTCCAGATCAGAAACCGCCGTGTGCAGTTTCGGATCCCAGTTCACCAGACGATTGCCGCGATAGATCAGGCCCTCGTCATAGAGGCGGACAAACACTTCTTCCACGGCCGCAGACAGCCCCTCGTCCATGGTGAAGCGTTCACGTGTCCAGTCGATGGAACCACCCAGGCGGCGGATCTGCTGCGTGATGATGCCGCCGGACTCTTCTTTCCACTTCCAGACTTCATCAAGAAACTTGTCGCGGCCCAGATCCGTGCGCTTGACTCCCTCGCGCTCCAGACGACGCTCGACCACCATCTGGGTGGCGATGCCTGCGTGGTCGGTACCCACCTGCCAGAGCGTGTTGCGGCCCATCATGCGGTGATAACGGATCAGCGCATCCATGATGGCATTCTGGAAACCGTGACCCATGTGCAGGCGACCTGTGACGTTCGGGGGCGGTATCACAATACTGTAGGAGTCGCCTTCGCCGCTGGGGGCAAAGTAGTTACGCGATTCCCAGGTCTGGTACCACTGTTGTTCGATGTCTTGGGGCTGGTAGGTCTTGTCCATGGATGCTCGGGGGTCTCTGCGATGGCTCAATGTCGGAAAGCCCCGGATTATACCCGATGCAGTGCCACATTTGCAGCGATCATCGGGTTTGCTTATTGGTATTGGTCTCCATCGGCTCCGGTCCTGTAGGGCTCGCCTCGCGCTGTCTGCTCGCCAAGGACGGCGAGCATGGCGCTGTAGCAGGAGCAATCAGCGTCCCTGGCGACGAGCCCCCCATGGATGGGTTCACGGGCGTCTCCTAAGCAACTACCCCCTCCATCCAAAGGCCGGGTCAGAAACGAAATAGTCTTGATTCGCGGCGGATCGAAGCCATCCACGACGGGCGCGGCGGCGTAAAATCTGATAGATAATGGTTGCCGACTGCTGACTGGAGAGCGCGGGGGATTTTGTGAATCGATTGGGTGTTTTTGCTCGGGTGACTGCCGTGTGGTTGCTGGTGTCTGCGGCGCCGGTGCAGGCGGCGTTTGATCATCAGGCGTGGACTGCGCTGCTGCAGGAGCATGTGCGGGTGATTGATGGTGGGCAGGCAACGCAGGTTGATTATCGGGGTATGCAGGGTGACAGGCAGGCGCTGCGGGTTTATCTGGATGCGCTTGCGGCTGTGTCACGTGACGACTTTGAACAGTGGTCGCAGGATGAGCAGCTGGCGTTTTTGATTAACGTCTACAATGCCTGGACTGTCGAGCGGATTCTGACCGAGTATCCGGATATCGACTCCATTCGCGACATAGGTGGCTGGTTCCGCTCGCCCTGGGGGCAGGATATCGTCGAGCTGTTTGGTGAGCACTACACATTGGACAATGTCGAGCACGACATGATTCGCGGCTGGGATCGCTACAACAATCCGCTGATTCACTTTGCCGTCAATTGCGCCAGCGTTGGCTGCCCGGCGCTTCGCAATGAGGCGTATACCGGTGAGCAGCTGGCTGCGCAACTGGATGAACAGACGCGACTTTTTCTGGCAGATCGCTCGCGCAATCGAATCGAAGACGGCCGTGCCCGAGTATCAGAGATTTTCCGCTGGTATCCGGAGGATTTTGAGCAAGGCTGGATGGGTTACCAGAGCGTGGGTGAGTTCCTGGCGGGTTATGCCTCTGCGCTCGGCGCGACAGCGGAGCAGGCGGTGGTGCTGAGAAACGGTGAGATGGCGATACGGTACCTGCGTTATGACTGGTCGCTGAATGATATTGGCGAATCCTGAGCCGGGTGCAAAATCTGTTGGCCGGATTCGTTGACGCCTGCTGCTTGCCGCCTAGTGAGCAACCGGTGAGGTTGGTGCTGGTGGCCGTTTGTTCTGCACAATGCCCAGCAGCACCAGCGGCACAACAATCATCAGACTGCCAATCACAAACCAGATGTCAGGTGCCTCGGCAAACCAGATCCAGCCAATTACAATTGCCCAGATCAGACCGGTGTATTCGGCACTGGTCACCTGGTTGGCATCCACTGTCCGGTAGGCCAGCAGCACCGTCAGGCTGTAGATCAGGATCAGCGCGCCGGAACTCAGCGCATAGCTGACAATATCCAGGCGCCAGCCGGGTGTAGAGAAAAACCACTCCCAGCCGAACAGTAGCAGGGCCGGGGGCACCATTAAAAGGTGACTGACAAACAATTTGTGGACGGTGGACTGATCTTTTGGCAGCAGGCGCACCAGTACCGCATTGACGGCCAGTGCCAGTGCGCCGCCCAGCGCTGCCAGTGCGCCCCAGTTAAATTCGAGCGGCCGCAGAATCACCAGCGTGCCAACAAAGCCACTGACGACGGCAAGCACACTCAGCGGTGTGAGTTTTTCACCAAACAGCACTACGGCTAGCACCATCACCATCAGGGGAGCCACATAAAACACTGCATTGGCCGTGGCCAGTGGCAGCGTTGTCAATGCGACAACCATACAGAATATACCCAGCAGGGCCATCAGTGAGCGGACAAGATGCACCTTGAAGCCCCCAAAAGGCGCCTTGAGATTAAACTGTCGATAGAAGGGAAGCAGCAGCATCAGCGTGATCAGGGTTCTGATCACGATAAACTGAAAAATGGGGGCGTCGTTGCCCATCAGCTTCACGACAACGTCCGAAAGCACCGCGAGTGCGTTGCCGACGACCAGCAAAATCATGGCGCTGCGCAGGGTATGCCCTGACATGCTCCGAATCCCCGAAAATAATGATTAATGCCGCCAGACGCACTGCCACCATGGAGTGCGTCTGGTTTGGAAACTACCGGCTTTTGAGTCGCGTAATCAGGCTTTCTGTTGACGCAGGTATTCAACCAGCAGCGGAACCGGACGTCCCGTGGCACCTTTCAGCGCGCCGCCGAACCAGGCCGTGCCTGCGATATCCAGATGCGCCCACTGGAATTTTTCGGTGAAGCGCGACAGGAAACAGGCCGCTGTAATAGTACCGGCTTTAGGGCCACCAATATTGGCGATATCAGCAAAATTGGAGTCCAGCAGGGCCTGGTATTCATCGCTCATGGGCAGGCGCCAGACCGTATCCAGCGTGGTCTGACCAATCCTGAACAGCTCATCAGCCAGCGGGTCGTGATTGCTCAGCATGGCGGTATTGACGTCACCGAAAGTGGCCACCGCAGCGCCTGTCAGCGTTGCAACATCAATGACAGTTTTGGGTTTGAAGCGCTCTGCGTAGGTCAGCGCATCACACAGCACCAGTCGGCCTTCTGCATCTGTGTTGAGGATCTCGATGGTCTTGCCTGACATGCTGGTGACGATGTCACCGGGTTTGGTTGCCCGGCCACTGGGCATGTTTTCAGCAGCAGCAATCACCGCCACAACATTAATCGGCAGGTTGAGTTCTGCCACGGCTGTCATCGTACCTATCACTGAGGCCGCACCGCACATGTCAAACTTCATCTCGTCCATGCCCAGTCCAGGCTTCAGGCTGATGCCGCCAGTGTCGAAGGTGATGCCTTTGCCAACCAGACAGTAGGGGCGACTGTTGGCTTTTGTGGTGCCTTTATGCTCTATGACAATCAGCCGGGACTCCTGATCCGAGCCGTGTCCCACTGACAATAGCGAACCCATACCGAGTCGTTCCATCTGCTTCTCGGTCAGAGCTTTGACTTTCAGTGACTTGTACTTCAGGCCCATTTCGGTGGCGCGTTGCGCCAGGTATGACGGTGTGCAGATATTTCCAGGCAGATTGCCCAGCTCTCTTGTCACGCTCATGCCGGCACTGATTGCCTGACCTGCCTGCAGGGCCTGATCCAGTGATTTTTTGGTGCTGTCCGCCGGTGCGGCGACGCCAACCGTTTTAAGACTCAGTGGTGGGGCTTTTTTGCTTTTGGTCTGGTCGTAACGGTACTGGGCATTGCCCAGTTCCATGGTCAGCTGTGTGACAGACCACTCGCCATCGCGCTCCTTGACTGGAACCTGTGCCAGCGCAACCAGGGCCGATTTGGCGGGTGTTTTGTTCAGAGCCTGGGCGGCGGCGCGGACCGCCTTGCGCCAGACTTTGGCCTCCGCCGGCGCACTCTCGCCAACGCCGACCAGCAGCAGTCGATCCGTCAGTGAGCTGTCTGCAACCGGCACCAGCAATGTCTCGCCAGCTTTGCCTTTAATGTCGCCGGCTTTGTGCAGTGATTTGATCAGTGCGGCCAGCTTGTCGTCCAGCGGGATATCCTCGGCCAGCAGGCCGGTTTTTTCGCATACACCCAGTACCAGGCAGTCGTGTTTTTTGCCCAGATTCTTGTCGGCGAGCAGCTGAAATTTCATAGAAGTTTCCTGAAAAGTGCGTTATCAAAAGGGTAACTGCCTGACATGCTAGAGAATTACGCGCGGCATGGCAATAAGTGTACTTTAGTGCCCCAGACGATTAAAATTGGCGCCTCATTTTCTCAGCACGCAGCATGGAGCGGTTATGGCACGTGTCAAAATCAATATGCCGGAAGAATTCCTGTTCAGCATGGAATATCCGGTGCGCTTCAGCGACCTTGATTACGCCCGCCACCTCAACAGTGTTGCCATGGTTCACATCCTGCATGAAGCGCGTTTGCAGCTGCTGGCCAGCCTGGGACTGACCGAGTCCAATATATTCGGATTGGGTATGGTCGTGACGGATATGGCCATTGATTATCGTTCTGAATCGTTTGCCAAGGATGTGCTGGTCATCGAAGTGGGTGTCGGACGTTTCAACAAGTACGGCTGCGATATCTGCTTTCAGATCACCAACTCCGCGCTGGATCGGGTTGTCTGCAATGCCAAGCAGGGCGTTGTGTTTTTTGATTTTGACAAGCACAAGATCGCCCCGGTGCCGCCTGCCTTCAAAACTCTGGTGGGCGAGAGTGAACTTTAAACGGGACGCTGCCCAGTGATCCTGTTTCGCTACCTTGCCCGTCAACTGCTGCAGGTCACTGCGGCTGTCACACTGATCCTGTTGGTAGTGTCCTTTACCTCAAGATTTCTGCAGTATCTGGGCGATGCCGTTGCCGGGCAGATGACAACCGATATTCTGCTGTTGCTGATGTCGTTCCGGCTGCCCGAGTTTCTTACTATCATCGTACCCTTCGCGTGGTTTCTGGCCGTGCTGCTGACTTATGGGCGTATGTATGCCGAGAATGAACTGGTTGTCCTGCATGCCTGTGGTTACAGTCGCCGCCGGCTGCTCGGCGTGACTACCCTGATTGCCTTGATGCTGGCGTCGCTGATGGGCCTGCTGAGTCTTTACGCTGCCCCGGCAGGTCTGCAGCAGACCGAACGATTGCGTCAGTCGCAGCAGGAACTGACCGAAATAGACCTGATCGTTGCCGGACAGTTTCAGGAGTTCAACCGTGGACAGCGTGTGACCTACGCAGAAACCATTTCCGAAACCGGCCAGGGCCGCCAGCTGAACAATACCTTTGTGGTGGTCAGGGACCCAACGCCGCCGGAAGGCGAGTCCGGTCTGCGAGTGATGATTGCAGAAACCGCCCGCCCCGTGCTCGACGAGCCCAGCGGGCGTCGCTTCATGCTGCTGGAAAACGGTGTGTTTTATGACGGCACGCCAGGTCAGGCAGACTACACCATCACAGACTTTGTGCAGCAGGGCATACTGCTGCCGGAACAGGTCGGCATTGCGCCGGTACTGGAAGAAAAAGCCCTGCCGACACTGGCGCTGCTTGGTTCGGCAGATCCGGCCTATCAGGCGGAACTGCAGTGGCGCATTTCAGTGGTCCTGCTGCTGCCCATTCTGTCCTTGATTGCGGTGCCCCTGAGCAAGGTCGAACCGCGTCAGGGGCGTTTCGCCAGGCTGGTGCCCGCGGCACTGCTGTATGGTGTCTATTTCATGCTGCTGCAGGTGTCCCGTGACGCCATCGAAGAGGGTGAGCTGCCGGTGCTGGTCGGACTCTGGTGGGTACATCTGATGTTTCTTGCCGGCGGTCTGTGGCTGATGCTGCGCGGTCGGCCCAGGGTCAGCCAGGCTTCCCGCCTCGCTTCCGGGCCGGAGGGACAGCCCTCATGAGCATGCTGTCCCGATACGTGACGCGAACGGTGCTTGGCGCAATGCTGATTGTGCTGGGCCTGATTACCACGATTGATCTGATCTTCACGCTGGCTGACGAGCTGGGCAGTACCAATCAGTTTTACACAGCTGCAAATGCCTTTGCTTACGTGATGAAAACCCTGCCTACCAGCGTTTACGAGCTGCTTCCCTACATTGCTCTGGGTGGCGCGATTATCGGGCTGGGTGTGCTGGCCTCCAGTCAGGAACTGCTGATCATGCAGGCAGCCGGTGTCAAGACGCACACACTGATAGGCTGGGTAATGATTCCTGTTCTGGGTGTCATGCTGTTTGGCCTGGTTCTGGGTGAATGGGTGGCGCCGACTCTGCAGCAACAGGCGCAAAGTGATCGTGCCATGATCATGAGCGGTGGACAGGCGATCAGCAGTGATGAGGGGGAATGGCGCAAGATTGGTGATCAGTTTATTCACATCAATGCCATTGCACCGGGCGGGCGCGAGCTTTTCGGTATCACCATTTTTTCCCTGAACGCCGAGCGCCGGGTAGCAAGCAGCCGCTTTGCGCAGCGTGGCGAATATGTCGACACCGATGGTCAGTCCTACTGGCGTCTTTATGATGTGCAACAGACTGTATTCGGCGACACTCAGTTACAGGGCAGTCGCCAGCCGGAGTATCGATGGGACGTTGATATGTCGCCGGAACTGTTAAGCGTATTGCTGGTCAGGCCGGACCGTCAGTCGATCAGCGGTCTGTTCCAGTTTGCACGCTATTTTGACAGCGAGGGTCTGGACAGCAGCAGCTATTACCTGGCGTTCTGGAAAAAACTGATGCAACCCCTGGCGACTCTGAGCCTGGTGCTGCTGGCGGTATCATTTGTATTTGGACCGCTGCGTGAAGCGACCATGGGGCACCGTGTGTTTGTCGCCATTGCGATATCGCTGGTGTTTACCATTGTCCAGCGCACCATTGAGCCTGTCACATTATTGTATGGCATCAGCCCGTTCCTGGCGGCATTGCTACCGGTACTGCTGTGTGTGTCGATTGGAGTCGTGCTGCTGCGCCGAGTCTGACTGATCGCCAGCCAGCTCAGCATCGCTGCCCGATCAGGGGATCAGTGCATGCATACGGATGTTGATCATGCGCAGGGTGGCCTTGACCGCCGCCAGCACCTGGTTGGCATCCACACCACGGGTTTTTATCTCCCGCTCCTCAACCCGCCAGGTAATGATACATTCGGTCAAAGCATTGGTATTGCCGCCACGTGGAATGTGGACTTCATAGTCGACCAGTGCCGGCATGACAAAGTCGCGCTTCTTGAGGATCTTGCTGATGGCATCGATGAAGGCTGCAAAGCCGCCATTCCCCGAGCCTGAAGCGTTGTAGTTCTTGCCCTGAATGGTCACGCGGATGCTGGCGGTGCTGTCGACATCCAGGCCACTGCTGATGTAGCAGTTCAGCAGTTCGATGTAACGGTACTCGCGTCGTTCGAGCACATCGGCAATGATGAAAGGCAGATCGTCGGCCGTGATCAAAGCCTTGGAGTCCCCAAGCTTGACGATTTCCTGCAGCACTTTGCGCTGGTCTTCGTCGGACAGCTCCAGGCCCAGCTCTTCCAGATTGTTGGCCAGAGAAGCCTTGCCACTCATTTTACCCAGGGCGTAGGTGCGCTTGCGGGCAAAGCGTTCCGGGCGCAGGGCAGTGATATAGAGTCCGCCTTTCTGGTCCCCATCGGCGTGAATGCCCGCGGTTTGAGTAAACACATCGGCACCAACAATGGGTGCATTGGCGGCCACCCATTTGCCGGAAAAATTTTCGACCATGCGACTCAGCATGGCGATCCGGGTTTCGTCGATGGACAGCCGGACATTCATTTTGTCTTTTAAGACCACGGCGACTTCTGCCAGTGATGCATTGCCGGCACGTTCGCCAAGACAGTTGATTGTGCAATGAATGGTGTCGACACCGGCTTTCACCGCGGCCATGACATTGGCGGTGGCCAGACCGTAGTCATTATGGGGATGGAAATCGAAACGCTGATCCGGAAAGCGACCCACCATGTCCGAGAGCGCTGCGAACACTTCATCCGGGGTCATCACGCCCAGCGTGTCAGGCAGCATGAAGTTGCGAATGCCAATATCACTGACACCAGCCACCAGGCCATAAACATACTCGCGACTGTCCCGGTAACCATTGGACCAGTCTTCCAGGTACATGTTTACCCGCAATCCGTTCTCATGTGCATAGGCTACGGTGCGCCTGATGTCGTTGATATGCTGTTCCAGTGTTCTGCCCAGCTGCTCGCGGCAGTGTTTTTCGCTGCCTTTCGCCAGCAGGTTGATCACCTTGCCGCCGGCATCGCGTACCCAGTTGACACTCAGCGTGTAATCCACAAAGCCAAGCACCTCGACTTTCTCCAACAGGCCTTCCTGCGCCGCCCAGGCGTTAATATCTGCCACTGCCTGTTGCTCACCCGCAGAGACCCGGGCCGAGGCAACTTCAATACGGTCGACACGCAGCGCCTGCAGCAGTGATTTGGCAATCTGCAGCTTTTCCTTGGGCGTGAAGGAAACACTCTGGGTCTGCTCACCATCGCGCAGCGTGGTGTCCAGCAGGCGAATGTGGCGGCGGGTGTCGTTGGCCGTGTCTGTCATGTGTTACGGGTCCCGGTACTGGTCTGGACGAGAGCGGCGATTCTATCAGAGTTTAAGTTTGTGGCGAAATGACCGATAATGACGGCATGAGGACAAACAAACTGAAGCTGTCAATTTTGGCCCTGTTCCTGCTGCCGACGCTGGGTCTGACCCCGGTCGCAGGACAGGCGCAGAGTATTTCCGGTAGCAGCACTGAGCTGCTCGACGAGCAGGAAATTGCCCGGTTGTGGTTGCCCGCCAGCTATGCGCATTTACAGGATCAGCTGGTTCTGGCCGCGCGCCGCGCAGCCCGTCACGAGGATTGCCAGGAAGTGCTCTACGGACGCCTGAACGAATATCGCACACAGCGCGAAGAACCCTCGTTCACAATCATGTGCATGAAGGATGTGCGCACCACCTTTGATCAGGTGTTTTTTGCCAGCGAGCTCGATGGTGAGTCACTTGATGAGCCGAGGCAGCAACCTACCTCTGAGGAACTGGAGCAGTTGCGTGGCCTGTTGCAGTCAGTGGCTCCGAATCGGCGTGCTACCGGCACCGAAGATGAGTCAGCCGAACCTGAAGTTGATATGACCCCGCCGGAAGTATTCTGAACCCATGAGTGATTCCCGTCAGGCGCCGGACTCCGGCGCCGCAATCAAGTCAGGCAAAACCAAAATCGATCGCCGTCTGCTGGATGCCTCAGAGATCGCAGAGCTGCCGCGAGCAGGGCTGCTGCGGCGTCTGGCAGCGCTGCTGTACGATATGTTTCTGGTGGCGGCTATCTGGTTTTGTTTCGGCTACGTCCTGCTGTTTATCTTCGGCTTTTTTGCGGACAACACCAGTCAACTGGTGGATGGCGAAGTGGTTACGCACCCGGTGCTGTCTGCTCTGCAGTTTGTCATGATGGTGAGTACTTCACTGGCGTTCTACGTGTGGTTCTGGTGCCGCAGTGGTCAGACGCTGGGCATGATTGCCTGGCGAATTCGGGTGCTGAGTCTGGATAATCAGCCCTTGACTGCGCGGCAGGCGGTGACACGTTTTGTTGCCGCATGGCCAGCTTTCTGGCTGGCCGGGCTTGGGTATTTTTGGATGTACGTCGACCGGGATCGGGACGCCGTGCATGACAAGCTGTCGGGCAGCAAGGTGATCCTGCTACCCAAACATGCCAGACCGTTCTGACGGTCCGGGCCGCCTGTCAGGCTGAGGGTACAGGCAGCTTTCGCAGTGCCTCGACGACGCGGTCGCCAAATGCCTGGGTATCAATCATTTTGACGTCGCTGCCGGGTTTGGACAGATCCGGAGTCGAGTAGCCGTCGGCAAATACGCTTTGCATGGCGTGCCAGACGTTGCGTGATTCCTCGCGCATTCCAAAGCTCATCTCCAGCATCATCGCCACAGACCCGATCATCGAGTAAGGATTGGCGATATTCTTGCCCGCGATATCCGGAGCCGAACCATGAGAGGGCTCATAGTAGGCCTTCTCGTCACCGATACATGCTGAGGGCATCAGTCCCAGTGAGCCCAGAATGCCGCCACCCTGGTCGCTGAGAATGTCGCCGAACATATTTTCCATCACCATCACGTCAAATCGACCTGGGTTCAGGCAGAGGTAGGTCGCGGCGGCATCAACCAGAATGTGTTCGATCTTTACGTCCGGATAGTCCTTGCCAACTTCTTCAATGACCGTGTTCCACAGCACGCTCGACTTCAACACATTGCTCTTGTGGATGTTGTGCAGTACTTTTTTGCGGCTCTGTGCCGTTTCGAAGGCGACTTTGGCGATCTGACGAATCTGTACTTCGTCATACTCCAGAATCTCTTTGACATAACGAATGCCATCGGCCGTTGTGCCCGTTTCCTTCTCGCCGAAGTAAAGGCCACCAACCAGCTCACGGATGATCATGATATCAATGCCGTCACCTATGATTTCTTTTTTCAGCGGCGAGAAATGCGCAAGACCCTGTGGCAGGAATACCGGGCGGAAGTTGGCGTAGGTATTGTAACGACGGCGCAGTGGGAGCAGAGCGCCACGTTCGGGCTGCATATCGACCGGGATCTTCTGTGATTCCTGGTGGTTCAGACCAATCGGACCTTTCAGAATGGCATCTGCCTCATCACATACCTTCTGGGTCTGTTCCGGAAACGGGTGGCCGCACTCAAAATAGGCGCTGGCGCCAAAGGGCGTATGGATCAGGTCAAAGGTGACGTCATTGCGCTCGGCAACGAGTTCCAGCACCTTGACCGCTTCGCGCATGATTTCCGGGCCGATTCCGTCACCGTCGAGCAAGGCGACCTTGTAATGTTGAGACATATGAATTCCTGTATATAGATTAGGGCCCGGGCGGGCCTGCGTCCGCACGGGAATTTCAAAAAGGGCGTTAATTTAACACGGCAGGAGGGGGATCGGAAGTTTGCTGACCGGTCCTGCCAATCAGAATAGCTGCATAACCTGGCGGATAAAAATCAGTGCCAGAATTACCACCACGATATACGAGACTGTATCGCTGACCTGAAAACCAAAAAACTTTTTAGGTTTGTCTTCGTTATTTTGTGCCATGTCAGACCCTGCATCCTTGTCATACATGGAGCGTAGATTACACAACATTGTCAATGCTTACTAGCACCGAATGGGGGGGATTTAGGGTATATCCCCTACGCAACCGGCCAATCGGCTGCATCAACCGAGTCCAGCTGGGTATTTGGCTGCTCAGGTGCCCAGTGCCGCACATAGTCTCCGTGAGGGTCGAACTGGGCCGTCTGTTTTTCAATATTGAAGTGTCGACCACCGCGAGGATCCACACCTACGCCTGCAATATATTGCCAGTTGCCCCAGTTTGACGCGACATCATAATCAACCAGCTGGTGCTCAAACCAGGCCGCGCCATAGCGCCAGTCCATGCCCAGTTCGTTGACAAAGCAACTGGCTGCAATCTGACGTCCCCGATTGGACAGGTAGCCAGTCGCCTTCAATTCCTTCATGCAGGCGTTTACCAGCGGCCAGGGCGTATTGCCATGACACCACTTCTGGTATCGCTCAGGATGCAGGCAGGCGTGCGGTGCCTGCTTGCGCAGGCCTTTCAGGCGGTACAGGCTGTCATGCTGTGCCAGCGCCAGCCAGTGAAAGTATTCACGCCAAAGCAGCTCCTGCAGCAGATGCTGACTGGATGCGGTGACACCGTTTCGCTCCTCGTGTTGCTGCAACATGTGTGCAGCACGGCGCACTGACAGACATCCCTGCGAGAGTGCCGCTGATAACCTGCTGGAGTTGTCCCTGCCAGACAGCGCGTTGCGTGTCTCCTTATAGGTCATCGGCAACTCTGATTCGAAGTAACGCCTGGCATGACTGGAGGCAGCCGACTCACCCGGCGGGAAAGCGAGATCCGCGCTATTGTCGACGCCGGGGCGCTGACCGCCATTGGCTGCCAAAGGCGGCAGCGTTGGCAGCCAGGCGGGTAACGGGCTGCTTTCTACAACTCGCAGCGGCGGGCGGGGCAGCGAATCAGGTGTCTGAATGGGAAGTTGCGGCGGAAGATCCTGAGCCCGCTGGCGAAATGCCGCAAATCCCTGCTTCAGTGTGCTCAGTTCGGTGTCAATCTGTTCTAGCTCATAAAGCGTATTGTTATCTACCTGCACTATTTGCAGGTTGGGGAAACGAGACTGCAGATAGCTCAGAATCCGGCGCTCATCGCTGCCATTCTGACGACTGCAGACCAGGCGGTTGACGGGGTGTCGGTCAATCAACTGGCTTAGCTGTTGTTCTGTGTAGCCGTACTTGATATCAAGGTATTGACCGCGGTCACGCAGGGATCGGCCCAGTTCGGCCAGTGACTCATTCAGGTAGCGCCAGCGATGCAGGCCCATTGAGCTGATATGATAGCGATGTGGCAGAAACCATCGCTGATCAACACAATAAACACAAATTAATGCGTCGCTTTGTGAGGCCCGCAGCAGGGCCGGGTTGTCACTGAGTCGCAAATCATTCGTTATCCAGTACAAAGTTGTCGCCATGTGATCGCGCCCATCGAGTAAATTGGGGTAAAATTGCGCCGCGCGGCAAGTTGCAGATCAAACCGGTGAATTTGGGTCTGTTCCGTGCAGATGTAGGGTATCACCGGTGCTTATGAATTTCAGGAGTAATTATGAAGCAAGTGTACATCCCGGTTTTAACTGTATTGGGCACCGTAGCGGTCATTGGAATCGCCTGGATGAATCTGGATCTGCCTGATCAATCACGCGTTCATGCCTGTATTGGCGAGTGTTATGAGCAGTATGTAGCAGACAACGGTAACATTCTCGATCAGCAGCGTGCTGCCGCTGAGGCGGCTGCCTCTGCCAGTCCTGCAGAGCTTGGTGCGGCCACCTACGCCAGCTGTGCTGCCTGTCACGGCGCCAATGGCGGCGGTGGCATTGGCCCAGCCCTGGCTGGTCGCAGCCCGGACTTCATCGTGGAAGCGCTGACAGCCTATAAAAACCGGGAAGAGCGTGGCCCACAAAGTGCAATGATGTACGCGACGGCGGCAGCACTGACCGACGACGAAATGCAGAATCTGGCAGCTTACATAGAGACACTGTAAGCCTGATACATGCCGGGCGCGATAGCCGTCTGTAGTGCAATTCTGCAGACGGCCAAGCGAAAACCCCCATACCTGAGCCGATCCTTCCCTGGCCGCAGGTCCCTTCGTTAAACAGCCTATCGCTATACCATTGGCAGCTCGTCGACGGTCGCAATCATGCGGCGTCGCATGGCTTCGTCGGGCAGGCGCCCGAGCATTGCACCGATATTGTCTTCCATATTGCCGGGCCTGCTGGTCGATGGAGTCGCGGCGGTGACCACAGGGTGGCTGAGCACAAATTTCAGGAAGAACTGCCCCCAGGTTGATGCATCGAATTCGCTGGCATACTCAGGTACTGGCCGGTCGCCAACGCGTGACCACAGACGTGTCCGGCCAAACGGCGCGTACACCAGCACGCCGATACCGCGTTCCTGGGCCAGCGGCAGAATGGTTTCCTCAACGTCGCGGTTGTCGACAGCGTAATCAATACCGATAAAGTCCAGCGGCTGGCTGCGCATCACCTCAATCAGGTGATCGTACTGTCCAGGGAAAGTTGTTGTAATACCCATGTAACGAATGCGACCAGCCTCTTTGTATTCTCGCAGAATGCCGAGTTGTGTGTCCGGGTCACCCATATTGTGGACCTGGATCAGGTCAATAACCGGCTTCGCTATGCGTTCAAAGGAGGTTTCAATCTGTTCGCGGGCGGCCTGTGGATCTGCGCTGCCGCCATCCCGGCCGGCGACATTGACTTTGGTTGCCCAGAACAGTGAGTCATTGATACCCAGTTCCTGGGCGATCTGGCCTGCCACTTCCTCCGATGCGCCGTAACTGGGAGCGGTATCAAACACACGCCCACCCAGAGAGTGCATGCGCTGCAATACGTCCCGAACAGCGCTGATATCTTCGCTGCGTGCCACCTGTGCAAAGGTGGCGGAGCTGCCCAGCCCGATGGCAGGCAGCATCTGTCCGGAAGATGGAATTGGTCGCATGATGGGTGACGCATTCTGCGCAAGTGCCAGAAAGGATGGCGATAAAGTCAGTGCCGCTCCGGCGCCAAGACTGGTACCGAGGAACTTGCGACGCGAAAGAACACGGTTGTTGCTCATCAGACTACTCCGGTTTGTTTGAATGGTTATTCAGAGACCTGCGCAGGTCAGTTTACCCAGAGGGCTGATAACGCATCAACAAAAACCGGTTCGCCCGCCGGATACCAGTCAATTACGCCGGAAGATGACACTCAGATTGTTGGCAGGCATCTCAATTGTGTCTACCAGTTCAAGTTGATGCTGGCCTGCCAGTTGCACCACATCTTCAAGGTGCCGCACGCCCCACTGCGGATTTCTGCTTTGCAGGTCGGCATCAAAGGCTGCGTTGCTGTCTGCAGTATGGCGGCCCCCGCGCTGATAGGGGCCATACAGATACAGAATGCCACCAGCATTCAGTAAGGCCTCTGCATGGCGCATCAGACCCTGTGTGGCTGGCCAGGGACTGATGTGAATCATGTTGATGCAGGTGATGAGGTCCAGCGCGACAGGGTCCAGCCCGGCCAATGCCAGTTGCGCACTGGTCTGGGCAGGCTCGCCACTGATATCCAGCGGGAGTGGGGGCTGCAGCGCATCGATGCCCTGGTGTTCACGCCATTCGGCAATGCTCGACAGTGCCTCGGGTTTGATATCGCTTGGCCACCACTGCGCAACTGGCAGCTCGTGACTGAAGAAAATGGCATGTTCGCCAGTCCCCGCTGCGATCTCGAGAGCCTTGTCGCCAGGTTTTACAAACGACTTCAGGACCTGACAGATTGGTTCGCGGTTACGCAGCGCCGATGGTGCACTCTGTCTCATGCCGGCAAAAGCGCCATCACAGCAGCCACAATGGCACCGATCACAAGAAACAGATTGGGCAGCATGGTAAGCGCGAATCCAAGGCCTCGTGTCTTGGGGTCTTTTACGTAGGCGATGGCATAGAGCTGGCGGCCGATGACAAAAATCAGGCCAAGTATGGCGGCATACAATGCACTGATACTGTTGGCGAACATGAAGATGGCCGGCAGGAAGATCACCAGGCTTTCCAGTGTGTTCATCTGAACCCGATAGTAACGCTCAAAGGTCGGGTCGCCCTGAACTGCTGGTGCGGGCACATTGTATTTTCCCCGAGCGCGTCCAACCTGTACGCCGAATACGATGTATTGCAGCAGTGCGACAGCAACGATCAACATTACCCATGCCATGATGGCTTCCCCTGTTGTTATGTGATGGTGGCCCGATCATAAGGTCTGGCACGGGTATTCACAAGCGCGGTTAAAGTCCAAATCGTTCGCGGAGAAAGCGCGCAACACCGTCTTCATGGTGATGCCCGATGACAGCCGTGGCGGCGGCTTTGACCGGATCTTTGGCATTGCTGGTGGCGTAGCTCTCGTCAGCAATGGCAAACATGCTCAAGTCATTGTCGCTGTCGCCAAAACAGATCACCCGGGAGGCGCCCAGTTGCTCACGCAGTGCAGCAATTGCTGCCCCTTTGCTGGCTTCGCTGTGATGAATGTCAATCCACTTGAGGGACTGGTCTTCCATGGCTGGTCCGGAATAGGCAACCAGCAGCGGTTCATTGGAGATGTTGTCGTTTACAAAGTCGACAGATTCATTTTGACCAATCATGTTAATGTTGGTGATCTGTACGTCGTTCGGCATGGCCTGCAGTGGTTTGACCGGCGTTTCGGTGCGGGCTGCAAAGACTGCCAGCAGCCGTTCTTCAACCGAGTGTCGCACTGGCGGGTGGAAAACGGCGTGTTGGTGCCGCTCGTTGATGGTATGCACAAACGGCGTCAGATCCGCCTGGTCGGCAGCTGCCAGGATGTGTCTGGCCTCAACGATAGTGAGAAAGTTGCCCAGTGAAATGCTTTCCTGGCGCGGGTCCCATACCAGCACACCGTTAGTGTAAACATGAGGGAGTCCGAAGCCATGATCAGCGATGATGTCTTTGGCTGCATGCAGGTTGCGACCGGTCGCAACCGTATAGGCAATACCGTTGCGTTCCAGCTCGCGCAGAGTGTCGCGCGTGAATACGGAGATTCTGGAAGAATTATCCAGCAGCGTACCATCGAGATCAAAAACGAACAGTTCCATAGCAAATACCGGGTTACGGCCCACCAGGGACTCGCAAAACGTTGATTGTAACAAAGCTTGCTGGATTTATCTGCCGCGCAGGGCTACGCTTTCTGGCACTATCGGCAGATCAATAATGACAACTCAGGAGCCAGAACAATGAAACAGCTCACCGCAGCGCTATTCCTATTTGCAAGTGCAGTTGTCAGTGCCCAGACCCCGGCGCTGCCGGCCAGTGTGCAGGGGCGTGTTGATGCCGTCATGCCCCAGGTAGTCGACTGGCGCCGCGACTTTCACCAGCATCCTGAACTTGGCAATCGTGAATTTCGTACCGCCGGTGTGATTGCATCACATCTGGAATCACTGGGTATGGAGGTCACGACTGGCGTCGCACATACGGGTGTTGTTGGTATTCTGCACGGTGGTCGGCCTGGGCCGGTGGTTGCGCTGCGCGCGGATATGGATGCGCTGCCCGTGGAAGAGCAGGTGGATCTGCCGTTTGCCTCACAGGTGCGCACCGAATACAACGGTCAGGATGTCGGGGTGATGCACGCCTGCGGTCATGATAATCACATGGCCATCCTGATGGGCACAGCCTCAGTGCTGGCAGGCATTCGCGATGAGCTGCCCGGTACCGTCATGTTCATCTTTCAGCCAGCCGAGGAAGGCGCTCCCGAAGGTGAGGAGGGTGGTGCTGAACTGATGCTGAAGGAAGGCCTTTTTGACGAATTGCGGCCTGATGCCGTGTTTGGCCTGCATGTCTGGCCGATTCCGGCCGGACAGATTGCGGTTCGTGAAGGTGGTACCATGGCATCCAGCGACTCCTTCCGGATTCGGGTGCAGGGGCAGCAGACCCACGGCGCAGCTCCATGGGCAGGCATCGACCCGATTGTGATTGCCTCACAGATCGTGCTGGGCCTGCAGACGATTCCCAGTCGCCAGCTGGATGCCACGCTGACCCCATCGATTGTCACGGTGGGGGCCATTAATGGCGGTCTGCGCAGCAATATCATCCCTGACTCGGTGGAAATGATCGGCACACTGCGTACCTTTGATGCCGAGACACGCCGGCAGATCCATCAGCGCGTTGAGCGAACGGCAAAACAGATTGCAGAAAGCGCCGGCGCAACTGCTGAGGTCGATATATCGCTGGGCTATCCGGTTACCAATAACGATCCGGCTTTGACGCGGCGTATGTCGGCGACACTGCAGCGTGTAGCGGGTGAACGATTCACCGAGGCTTCACTGATTACTGGCGCGGAGGATTTCTCCTACTATGCCAATGAGGTGCCAGGTATGTTCTTTTTTCTGGGTATTGCCGCCGATGACCCTGCCATGGTGTATCCAAATCACTCACCGTTCTTTTATGCCGATGAGCGGGCTTTGCCGGTGGGCGTGAGTGCCATGACAGCGCTGGCACTGGATTTTCTGAACGGAAATTAAGAGCAGCGCACTAACGTCGCAGCCATTGCGTTAGTTTGTGCCAGACACGCAGTGCCGGGTAGACATTGACCACGCTGTAATGAAAAGGTCGCTTGACCGGCACTGAGCACTGCAGAAAATCTTCCGCCACTGGCAGTATCTGCAGGTCACGGCTGCGCATGCTGGCCACCTGCTCAGCTGTCATGGGCAAAAAAGCTTTGGGCTCGGTGCCCGCCCAGCGCTCTGCCAGTTGTACGGCTCGGGTTTTGTGTTTGCCCCGGTAAACGGGAACCTCTGGCAGGAACATTGCGACCGGGTGTGGCCAGATGCCCATTTTGCCGAACAGCGGGGCGGCCTGGTCAGCATTGGCTGCCTCGCCTTCTACAAACTGCCAGTCTTTGGCTTTTAACCTTCCCGCATGGGCGATGACGCCGTCCACATAGCTCAAATCGCGCTGTGTCTTCTTCTCGGGCTGATGACGGAAATACACAGGAAAGTTGTCTGCCAGCTGTGTGATGCGTCGGTCGCGTCGGTTGCGCCGGCCACGCAAAAACATGGGGTGCAGAAATGCAGCATTTGGATACTGCGCAAAAAATGCCTCAATGTAGTCCTGATCCTGTTGATCGATATCACGTACCACCTGCATATCATCCTGAATAAAAAACACCAGCTCGCTGCGGCTGTTGTCCAGGGCCAGTTGCATATTATTGTAGAGACCACCATGTCGTGCGCCATCCTTGACCTGGCCCAGCATAAGCTCAACACCGGGCGGCAAGGCCGACAGATAAGCTTGTGTGTCCGGACAGGTGCTGCGATCATCGACAATACAGATGCGGCTGTCTGGTGCGTGTCGCAACAGCGAATCGACACAGTTTTTAAGGAAGTCGCCGCGATTGTAGGAAAATACAAAAATGTCCATGCAGGTCCAGTGATTGGCAGTAAATTCAGGTTGCGGCCATTTTACGGTGAATGGCGCTTAATTGCAGTCCTGCATGAGTAAATACAGGAGTGTTGCATGCTGAAGTGGGACCATCCCGCACCTTTTATGCACGAATTGACGGTTACCCGTGAAGATATAGATGAGCTCGGGCATGTCAACAACGCAGCCTATGTGCGCTGGCTGGAAGCCTGTGCCTGGCGTCACTCAGAGTCACTCGGCCTGTCATTGGCAGAATATCGCGATCTGGATCGCGCCATGGTCGTGTTGCGTCACGAAATCGATTATCTGGCAGCGGCATATGAAGGCGACGAACTGGTGGTGGCCACCTGGATTGTAGAATCGGACGGACGGCTGAAGCTGAGCCGTCATTTTCAGATACAGAAAACCGGCAAAGGTGACACGCTGCTGCGGGCGCGCAGCGCATTCGTGTGCATTGAACTCAGCACTGGCAAGGCCAGGCGCATGCCGCAGGAATTCGTCAGTGGCTACGGCCAGGCGATGGTCAATATCAAAGGAGAGCCTTGATGGCATCTGGAAACAGCAGCATCAATAAACTAACCCGCCGTGCCGCTCTGGCGGTAGGCATTGCCTGTCTGGGCTCAACACTGACACATGCACAATCTGCCCCGCAATTGCCTGATGGGTTCAGCCTGTTGTCAGAGGTGGCACCGGATATTCAGCAGGATATCCGATACCGGGGCAACAACAACTTTCTTGGGCGTCCGGTTGCCGGCTACAGTGCCAACGAATGCGTACTGAGTACTGAAGCTGCCAATGCCCTGGCCGAGATTCAGCCACACCTTGCCGCGCTGGGTTTTGGGCTCAAGGTTTACGATTGCTATCGGCCCCAGCATGCCGTGGATGACTTTGTTGAATGGGCCCAACTGGTGTTTGATCAACGCATGAAGGCCAGCTATTACCCGGATGTTCCAAAGGCGGAATTATTTTCGCAGGGCTACATCGCCGAGCGCAGTGGTCATAGCCGCGGCAGCACGGTTGACCTGACGCTGGTACCGCTGGACAGTGAACAGCCAGAGGTCGATGCACTGGCCCGCGACTACGATTGCCGGGCACCGGTTGCCGAGCGGGTGCCGGACAACAGTCTGGATATGGGCACGGCCTATGACTGTTTTGATGCCCTGTCGCATACATTCAATGCCGCGGTGGGAGATGCGGTGCTGGCGCGCCGTCGCATGCTGGTCAATATCATGAATACCGCAGGATTTGATAATTACGATCAGGAATGGTGGCATTTCACCTTGCGGGACGAGCCCTTTCCGGAGCAATATTTCGACTTCGCGTTGCCGCAGACTACTGGCACAGAACAATAATCAATAACCACAGAATCGGACGCAAAGATATGAAGAAACTTATTTCTGCCCTTGGCATTGCCATCACGACCCTGAGCGCACAATCGGCGCTGGCCCAATCGACCTACATCCATGCCGGCAGCCTGTGGGATGGCAGTGGTGCAGATGCTCGCCAGCAGGTCACACTCATCGTGCAGGACGGGCGCATCAACGCCATCGAAAACGGTTACCTGCAGCCGGGCGCCAATGACACACTGATTGATCTGTCTGAGCGCACGGTGCTGCCCGGGCTGATTGACCTGCATGTGCATATCGAAAGTGAAACCAGTCCGACTCAGGGGCTTAATCGATTCACCAAAAACCCGGCAGACATTGCCTTCGACGCCGCGGTTAATGCACGCAAGACGTTACGCGCGGGCTTTACAACAATTCGTGAGCTGGGTGGCAGCGGTGTCAACATCGCTTTGCGTGACGCCATCAATCAGGGCAAAACCGAGGGTCCACGCATCATCACCGTGGGTAAAAGCCTGGCTACTACCGGTGGTCACGCTGATCCGACCAATGGCTGGCGCGATGACCTGATGGGTCATCCCGGACCTGGAGAAGGTGTGATCAACAGTGCTGAAGATGCCCGTGAAGCGGTTCGCCAGCAATATAAAAATGGCGCCGACCACATCAAGATTACCGCGACCGGTGGTGTATTGAGCGTGGCGGCCTCTGGTCAGAACCCGCAGTTCATGGAAGACGAACTGGAAGCGGTGGTTGCCACTGCCCGCGATTACGGCATGCATGTCGCGGCCCATGCGCACGGCAAAGAGGGCATGCTGCGTGCCATTCGGGCTGGCGTACATACCATCGAGCACGGCACCTATATGGACGAGGAGGTCATGGCGGCCATGGTTGAGCATGGTACCTGGTACATACCGACGATTTCGGCTGGCAAGTATGTTGCCGAACAGGCGGAGATCGAGGGGTACTACCATCCGCTGGTCGTGCCAAAAGCACGTGAAATAGGCCCGCTGATTCAGGGCACTTTTGCGCGTGCTTATGAGTATGGAGTCAATATTGCCTTCGGTACCGACGCCAGTGTCTTCCCGCATGCAAGCAATGCCATCGAGTTTCAGTACATGGTGGAGGCGGGCATGCCTGCGCGCGAAGCACTGCTCAGTGCAACCTCAGTCGCTGCCGGTGTTCTGGGTCTGGAGAATGAGATAGGTACGCTTAAACCCGGCATGAGCGCCGACCTGATTGCGGTCGACGGCGATCCACTCAGCGACGTGACTGTGCTGCAGCAGGTCGACTGGGTCATGAAACAGGGTCAGGTCTACGACTGACCTTGCGTGCGCCGGTCATTCTTCCATCAGTTCTATGATGGCAGGGACCGGCGCATTGCCGTAACTCAAAAATTCGTTGTGGAATGCCTTCAGATCAAAGTCGTCGCCCTGACGCGCCTTGACGCGTTCACGATAATCGTAGATCTCAGCGTAGCCGGTAAAATAGGAGGTCAACTGAACCTGTGACAGCCGGATACGGCGCCACTTGTTCTCTGCTTCAGTCTGCTCCTGAAAGGCCTCATTCAGCATCATGTCCATGGCTTCGTCCTCGGTCATGCCCAATACATGCACGGCATAGTCCATGATGGCATTGGTGACGACGCGCAGGTTCCATTTGCCGTACATCAGCCACATCTCCAGCTCCTGATTGCCCCAGCCTTCCTCCAGCATCATGCGCTCGGAATACACGGCCCAGCCTTCAATCATGGCGCCGTTGCGCAGCAGGCTTTTGATCAGGCCGGACGACTTGTTACCGTGCACGAGCTGCGTGTAATGCCCTGGCACAGCTTCGTGAATGTTAAGAATCTGCAGCACCCAGTGGTTGTATTCGCGCAGATAGCTTGCCGCCTGTTCTTCGGTGTAACCATCCAGTGGCGTGACGTTGTAGTAAGTGTCTGCGGTCGGGTTGAAGGGCCCCGGCGCACTGACAGAGGCGCCGGCACCACTGCCGCGCATGTACTCCGGTGTCTCCCGCACAACCAGGGGACGGCTGGGATCCTGATCCAGCAGGTCGTTCTCAGCCACAAACGCGGTCAGTTCCGGAATCTGCCGACGGATTTCCGCAAAGAACTCGTCTCTGGCGACATGCCGGTCAGATAGCAGATCAACGAGCATGCCTATGCGCTGCAATCTGTCGTCAGGCATTACAGTATCGGGGAAGTAGCTTGGCCAAAGCTCGCGCGTGATCGCGTCCATATCGTCATGCAGTCGCTCTTTTTCGGCGAGGGCCCGCTCGTACATTTCCCGGGCGGTGAAACCGGATTGTATATCGTAGCGAAATTTTTCTTCGTAAAGCTCGGTGCCGATGCGAAAGCCGCGCGCCTGCGGGTTGTCTGTCAGTAATTGCTGCAGCTGTTCGAGTTCCGTAATAAAACCGTCCACCGTTTCCAGCGCCTGCACCCGAAGCTGTTCAAATCTGTCCTTTTCAGCCTGTTCCAGATTGGCTGCCATGACACGCTCACGCAGTGATTCACCCAGCAGATTGCGGGTGCCCTGATTCTGGGTAATGGCCAGTTCGGTGTGGGGCAGCGTCGGATCACTGATATTGGCGCGGGCGGCCCTGTAGTACTCGGGAACCTGCTCCAGTCGCGCCATTATCGTGCGCAGACGCTCCTCTTCCGGCGCGTATGGCGTCGTGAGAATCAGGCCGATCGGACCCGCAACATTGTAGCTGGAGGGGTCCCATTGCCAGTCACGAAACGCTGTCAGATACCACTGCATTGACTCCAGTTCATTGCGCAGCAGAGCCTGGTCAATGCGCTCGGAGGCGGTCAGTGTATCCTCAGGGTACTCCGCCAGCTGCGCCAGTGCCTGTTCAGCAAACGCCACATCATCGGCAAAGCGCGCAGGTGTCGGCAAGGTGACCATATGCGCATTGTCGTAGCGCCCGGCGTACAGAGCCCACTCTGGGTTGCGCTCCAGCATTTCAATCATTAAAGACTCGCTGAATTGGCTGAATGACGCATTGTCAGCGTCACCGGGTTGCGCGACGCTCAGTGCACTGTATGCCAGCAGGATTGCAGCCAGGGTAATGGAACGCATAAGGAGGTCTCCGTAGGCCAGAAGTCGAGATTCGATGGTTTCCGAGAATAACACAACAGTATGAATCACGGACGCTGTGGCATCAGGTGATGCAATTGAGGGCAATGATTTTCGAGCTTCGTATAGGACTGCCCGCATGTTTTGGTTATGATCAAAGGCATGAGCACTCGCGCACCTGACAGCAAACCCCGCGAATCAGCCCGGCGCGAGCCCACGCTGGATGGACGGCGAATTGGCCTGAACGAGCTGAACCTTGGCGTTGAGCCAAAGCGGGGACGATGGCAGCGATGGCTGTACGCGTGCTCGCAGTTTCTGGCGGGTATGTACACCGGTGAAAGCTGTGCGGGAACGCCCCACAGTGAGCGCAGCACTTCCCGTCGAGATAAAGACACCGCACAGGCAGAGCCTGAGTCTGAAGACTCCGCCCGCGACAAACGACTCTGATATTCGAACGACGCAGTCAATAAACTGATTTAACGGTGATTTTTACAAGCGCGGAATAAGCAGAACAACAGGAGCACATCAAAATGAGTCTTACGATACTGGGAAGGGCGCTGGGACTTGCAGCGCTATGCCTGACGGTGACAGGTGTCGCGCAGGAAACCGCCACCCCCAATGGCGTGGTCGATAATCGACGATCCGCCATCGCTTTGAGCGGGGTGACAGTGTATGTGGGCGAGGGTGAGTACCGACCGGATGCGGCGGTGCTTATTCGTGACGGTTCTATCGTTGAAGTCACCGGTGAAGATGACATACCCGATGACTATTTTGTGATGCCACTGCCCGGTCGCTACGTCTATCCCGGGTTTATTGACCTGTACAGTGCTTATGGTTTGCCAGAACCGGCTCGACCCGCCGGAGGTGGCGGTGCCGAAGTGGTTGAATCCGGCCCCCGCGCGCTGAATGTCAACGATGCCATCAAATCGCACTACCGTGCGGTCATGGCGTTCGAACCGGCACGTGATGACCAGGTTCCGCTGCGCAGGCAGGGGTTCACGACGGTAGCCAGCTTTATGGCCGATGGCATTGCCCGTGGCACCTCCGTTCTGGTCAACCTTGATCACAGTAACGCCAATGAAGCTGTACTTGCCTCCGATGTGGCGGCCTACTACTCACTGGACAAAGGCAGCTCCAGGCAGACCGTACCCGTCTCCCTGATGGGGGCCATAGCACTGCTGCGGCAGACCTACCTGGATGCAGAGTGGTACGCTCAGCATGATCCACGCCCATTTGCCGATGAGTCGCTGGAGGGCTGGTTGCGCACGCAGTCGCTGCCACAGATCATGGAAGTGGACGACTGGCATCAGGCACTGGCTGTGCATCGTGTTGCCGAGGAATTTTCCACCCGTTATATCCTCAAGGTAGGCACTGACGCCTATCAACAGGCTGCCCGACTCGCAGCCACCGGGGCACCGCTTATTGTCTCTGTCGACTATCCGGAGACACCGGAGGTGGCCGATCCGTTTACCGCGGATGATGTGTCATTCACAGAGCTCAAGCACTGGGAGCTGGCGCCATACAATCTGCGCCTGCTGCACGAGCAGGGCATACAGATGGCCATTACCCGTGCCGGTTCCGGTGACGAGTTTATTGCCAATCTGCGCAAAGCGGTTAATGCCGGGCTGCCGGAAGAAGCAGCCATCGCAGCACTGACCAGTGTTCCTGCGACACTTATCGGTGAGCAGCAACGGCTTGGCCACATTGGTGCTGGCGCGCTGGCCAATCTGGTGGTCAGCGATGGGCCATTGTTCGAATCGGATACCCGCCTGCTGGAGACCTGGGTGGCCGGCTCGCGCTACGTGGTATCCGAGCCATTGAGCGAACAGGAAGGCCGCTATCAACTGGCAACGCAGAATGCGACCGTGGATATGGCTTTGCGTCTGGCTGATGGTCGTTTGCGAACACAGGTGCTGGACGGCAGCAGCGACACGCCACTGGAAGGTGCGCGCGCGAGTGTGACGATTGCACAGGATCTCATCAATCTGACGTTGCGCATGCCCGGTGAAGAACAGACTCTGCGTCTGAGTGGCTGGCCGACACGGGATGGCTGGGAAGGCAGCGGCTGGACGCTGGCGCGAACCGGAGAATTACCAGCCAGCGAGGAGACTGATGCTGCTGAAGAAGCGGAGATGTCGTCAGAGCTGCCTTCGCCGGTCATCTACCCCTTTGCTGCCTATGGCAGCGAGTCAGTGCCGACGCAACAGGCAACGCTGATACGCGGTGCAACGGTCTGGACCAACGAAGATGCCGGCACCCTGGTAACTGATGTCTTGCTGCAGGACGGAAGTATCGCGGCGCTGGGTGAGAACCTGCAGGCTGGGGGTGCGGTCGTGGTTGATGGAACCGGCATGCACCTGACACCCGGCATCATTGATGAACATACCCACATCGCTTTGTTCGGCATCAACGAAGTGGCTACCAACTCAAGCATGGTACGCATGACGGACGTCGTGAATTCTCAGGACGTAAACATCTACCGCAATCTGGCAGGTGGCGTGGTGGCGGCGCAGCAGCTGCATGGCTCAGCGAATCCCATCGGCGGTCAGTCCTCATTGATCAAAATGCGTTGGGGCGGAACACCTGAAGAGTTGCAGATTGAGGATGCTCCAGGATTCATCAAGTTCGCACTGGGTGAAAACGTAAAACGCAGCACCAATCCTGCATCCATTCGTTACCCGCAGACCCGCATGGGGGTGGAGCAGGTTTTTGCCAATGCCTTCAGCCAGGCGCGTGAGTACGAATCGCGCTGGCAGCAGTGGAACTCGCTGTCCAGCAGTGCACGCCGGGATGCCATCCGGCCGCGCCGCGATCTTGTTGATGAAACGATGCTGGAAGTATTAAACGGCGAGCGTTACGTCACTGCACACTCTTACGTGCAGTCGGAAATCAACATGCTGATCCATATTGCGGAGAACTTTGATTTCACCATTAATACCTTTACGCATATCCTGGAAGGCTACAAAGTGGCAGACAAGATGGCTGCGCATGGTGCCGGAGGTTCCACTTTCTCGGACTGGTGGGCCTACAAGTGGGAAGTGCGTTATGCGATTCCCTACAACGCCGCACTGATGCAGCAGGCCGGAGTAGTTGTTGCCCTGAATTCCGACGATGCCGAAATGTCCAGGCGCCTGAATCAGGAGGCCGGCAAGATGGTCAAGTACGGCGGTGTCAGTGAGTCTGATGCATTAAAGATGATTACGCTGAACCCTGCCAGACTGCTTCACCTTGATGATCGCATGGGCAGTATCCGCGTAGGCAAGGACGCAGACGTCGTGCTTTGGGATCAACACCCGCTGTCTGTTTATGCCCAGGCACAGACCACCTGGGTTGATGGCATCCCGTATTTCGACCGCGAACGTGACCGCGAACTGCGTCAGTACATGGCCAGCGAACGTGAGCGCATCATCAATGTCATCTTGAGTGAACAGGAGTAATCGCATGAAAGTTTTAAATAGAGTAGTGCGCGTTGTACCTGTTGTGCTGGCCGTTTCAATGCTGCAGGCGATTGTGCCGAGGCCGGCCCCGGACCAGTCCGAGCCTATAGCCATCACCGGTGCTGTCATACATGTGGGAGATGGCACGGTGATCGAGGACGGTGTACTCGCTTTCGACCAGGGAGTCATCACCTACGTTGGTACTGACGCCAACAGCCCGGCGTTTTTTAATCACCAGGTGATAGATGTCGAGGGGCGTCATATCTATCCCGGCTTTATTCTGCCCAACACGTCTCTGGGCCTGTCCGAGGTCAGCAATATCCGGGCAACCAATGATGTGGTGGAAACAGGCGATATCAATGCCAGCGTTCGTTCGGCGATTGCGTACAACACCGACTCAGAGTTGATTCCGACGTTTCGTTTTAATGGCATCCTGACTGCACAGATCACGCCACAGGGTGGTCTGATTTCAGGCAGCTCCAGCGTCATGAAACTTGATGGCTGGAACTGGGAGGATACATTGCTCTCTGCTGACGGCGCCATACATATGCACTGGCCCGCACGAACCCGGCGGCAGCGTAATGAAATCTCCGGTCAGTTCGAAACCGTGGACAACGAAGACTACGCCAATCAGGTGCAAGTGCTGCACGCACTGTTTCAGGATGCGATCACCTACACAGGTTCGCCGGTGAATCTGAATCTGGCCGCCATGCAGAATGTTCTGTCTGGCGACGCAAAACTGTTCATTCACGCCAACGAGGCCCGTGACATCGTCAACAGTGTCCAATTCGCCAGGGACTACGATGTACCCGAGATTGTCATCGTTGGTGGGCGCGATGCCATGAAGGTCAAGGATCTGTTGCTGCAGGAATCGGTGGCGGTGATCTACGAATCTGTCCATGGCCTGCCCGCGCAGTCCTGGTACGACGTTGACGAGCCTTTCAAGGTCCCGTTCCAGTTGCACGACGCCGGTATTCTGGTGGGTATTGGTGGTGGCGAGACAGCCCTGGATTCGCAGCGCAATCTGCCTTTCTTTGCTGGAACCGCCGCCAGCTATGGGCTGGACAGGGAAACCGCACTGGCCATGATCACGGAGCACAATGCGCGAATTCTGGATGTAGATGACCGCGTGGGCACTCTGGTTGTCGGCAAAGATGCAACGTTTTTCATCGCGGCTGGTGACGCGCTGGATATGCGCACCAATCAGCTTGATGAGGCCTTTATTCAGGGCAGGTTACTGGAGCTGCAGGGCATGCAGCAGGAGCTGTACGAGCGGTTCTACGAACGCTACGCAGGTCAGCCTGTCGAGTAGTCAGTGATTCAACGGTGCAGCATGAGAGGCTCAGTCTCCATGCTGCACGGAATAATTGATCATGACAGGCCGTCGACAGATTAGCGTCTGATAAAAGGGCGCGGCTCCATGGAGGTAGCGTTTGTTTATTTCAATATTGGCGTGGTTGATGTTTGGCCTGTCCATTGTGTTGTGTGCAGTTTCCACACTGGGTCGCCTGTCACATTATGATTGGTGGATCCGGGCCTGTGAGTTCCCACGTGTTCAGATCGCTGCTTTAGCGTTTATCCTGTTAGTTGGCGGCTTGTTGCTGGACAGTCCGCAAATGCTGGCGGGTGTGGCCTTGTCGCAATGGACATGGGCGCTTGGCCTGATCGTGCTGATCTATCAGCTGTCGCGCATTCTGCCCTGGACAAGGTGGTGGCCCACGCAGATGGAGGACGCTGATGGAAAAGTGTCTGGCGACCACTGCGTAACATTGCTGGTTGCGAATGTGCTGACGCCCAATCGCAATAGTGACGGCCTGATCAATCAGGTGAAACAACATGAACCCGATATTTTGCTGGTGGTGGAGTCTGACCTGTGGTGGCAGTCCCGGCTCGATGAGGCATTTGGCGACTGGCACTCGATTGTGCGTGTTCCTCAGGACAATCTGTACGGTATGCATCTGTACTCCAGGTTGCCGCTGGAAGACGCCAAAGTTCACTACCTGATTGAAGATGACATTCCGTCGATTCGGGCCTGGGTAAAACTGCCGGGCGGCAAACGTGTCCGCTTTTATGCGCTGCATCCGCGGCCGCCGGCGCCCAATGAAAGTGAGGAGTCATTGTGTCGTGATTCCGAGCTGTTGCTGGTGGGGCAGCAGGTTTATCGCGACAAAGAGCCGGCGATTGTCGCCGGTGATCTCAACGATGTGGCCTGGTCGCGAACAACACGTCTGTTTCGTCGCACCAGTGGCATGCTCGACCCACGTCGGGGCAGGGGCATGTTCAATACCTTCCACGCTGGTTACTGGTTCATGCGCTGGCCCCTCGATCATGTGTTCTGCACCGAACACTTTCTGCACAAGCGCATGCAGCGACTGGACTACTTCGGGTCTGATCACTTCCCCATCCTGGCGACTCTGTGCTTCCGTCCATCCGAGTCAGATCGTAATGACACACCAAGTGCGGATGGCGACGAGCGCGACGAAGCCCGCGACATCATCGATGATGGTCAACAGCTGCGAAAAAACCGCGGCCTGGGCGACTCAGCCTTTGGCTAGTATCTCTTAAAGGTCCTGATGACCGTCAACCCGGATATACGATTCCTTCAAGTTTAAACTCCTCGTCCGTGACTCTTACCGAGTCCTGGGCCATGTAGTCCCGCTTTTGTTTGACATAGATCAATTTACATGTCGGCAGGCGCGTTACAGTGGCCGGATTAAACGTTCTCTATTCAAAGCGTGTTGAAAATGCCGGAATCAGTACCATCCATGCTGCCGCTGCGCGCGCTGATTGCGCCGAAGAAAACCTGTGGACAGCTCGCTGCGAGCGAACCAGCTGCAATGACTATCATGTTTCGCTACGCGATTTGGTTGCTGCTGATGCCGCCCGTGTTTTCCTGGCTGGGAGCCTATTTTTTCGGTTGGCGCCTGGGTGCCAGTGAGCCACTGGTCTTGCCAGCAGCAACGCTGACCCTGATCAGCATTGGCTACTTCATTGCGCTACTGTTTGGTTTTATTTCGACTGCACTCATCAGTCGCTGGATGGCAACCACTTACGGCGCCAACCGTCAGCTTGGCAGGCATTTTGCGTTCATCACCGTCATCGGAGCGCCACTGGCGTTTGCCAGCCTTGGTCATCTTTTTCCGCATGTGTTTCTGAATGTCGTGATACTGATACCAGCCATGATGTGGAGTATGTACCTGCTGTATTCGGGTATTGCCACCACGTTTGATACCGTTCCGGAGCGTGGCATTTTGATGGCTTCGGCGCTGGTGGGCTGGTTGCTGGTGGCCGCTGTTTCGCTGCTGGGTTTGAGTATGTGGTTATGGGTGGCCGGTATTGGCCCGTCATTGGGAGTGTGACCGGATGTCCGCTGTATTGGAACAAGGTGTTATTGACAGAAGTGTCGCTGTGCCAGACACGTACTATGACAAAGTTGTATTGCGTCTGGTGCAGTTCTCTATCGTCTGGGCGATTGTGGCGATGGGGGCTGGCGTTTATATTTCAGCAGAACTGTTGTGGCCATGGCTGGACTTTGGGCAGCCCTGGCTCTCCTTCGGGCGTCTGCGCCCACTGCATACCAATGGTGTCATATTCGGATTCGGCGTTTCTGCGCTGATGGCGACGGCGTTCTACAGTGTGCAACGTACCAGCCATGTATCACTCTTTGCGCCGCGCCTGGCATGGATCGTCTGTTATGGATGGCAGCTGACTGTCCTGCTGGGCGGCCTGTCACTGCTGGGCGGCTGGACCTCAAGCAAGGAATACGCAGAGCTGGAGTGGCCGTTTGATATCGCCATCGCGCTGCTCTGGGTATCGTTCGGGATTGTGTTCTTCGGTACTCTGGCCAGGCGTCGTATTCGTCCCATCTATATTTCCAACTGGTTCTATGGTGGTCTGATCATCGTCATTGCCATGCTCCATATTGTTAACAACCTCGCACTGCCCGTGACGCTCGACAAGTCCTACTCCCTTTACGCGGGTGCCCAGGACGCCGTGGTGCAATGGTGGTATGGACACAATGCAGTGGGCTTTCTGCTGACTGGCGGCTTTCTCGGCATGGTTTATTACTTTCTGCCCAAACAGGCTGGCAGACCGATATGGAGCTATCGGCTGTCGATAGTGGCATTCTGGGCCTTTGTTTACACCTACATCTGGGCGGGTCCACACCATCTGCACTACAGCGCCATTCCTGAATGGGTGCAGTCGCTTGGCATGGTGATGAGCATTATTCTGCTGGCCCCGTCCTGGGCGACGCTGATTAACGGCATCATGACGGTCAGCGGCGCGTGGCAGAAGCTGCGCACAGACCCGGCATTGAAGTTTATTGTGCTGGCTCTGGCATTCTATGGCCTGGCAACCTTCGAAGGGCCCATGATGGCAATTCGCAGTGTCAACGTGGTCAGTCACTTCACGGACTGGACCATCGGTCATGTGCACTCCGGCGCACTGGGCTGGAATGCCATGATTACCTATGGAACCTTCTATTTCCTGCTACCGCGAATGGCGGGTAGAGCCCTGTACAGCACATCGCTCGCCAATCTGCATTTCTGGCTGGCTCTGGCTGGCACCATGCTCTACATCATGTCGATGTGGGCGGCAGGCGTTTCCCAGGGGCTGCTTTGGTTGAACCTGGATGAAACCGGCGAACTGCGCTTCAATTTCACCGACATCATGGCAGGAATGGCGCCGTACTACGGACTGCGCCTGCTGGCTGGCCTGATTTTTCTGCTGGGTACCTGTCTGATGGCGTGGAATCTGTTCATGACCATCAGGGGGAGGGACCCGGTTGAGGTCACCGCACCCGACGTAGACCCGCTTTACGAGGTAAAACGATGACCGGCATGTCGCTCCACAAAAAGCTTGAAGAAAATACCGGGCTGCTGATCTTCGGCATTCTGGTTGTTTCTGCCATCGGCGGGCTGGTCCAGATTCTACCGGTGCTTAATCAGGAGTCGCTGGAAACCCCAACTGGCAGCACAGAGCCATACTCTGCTGTGGCACTGACAGGCCGCGACATCTACATTCGGGAAGGCTGCTCTGTATGTCATACACAACAGGTCAGGCCTTTGATTGCCGAGGTTGAGCGCTACGGGCCCTATTCAAGGTCGGGCGAATTTGTATATGACCGTCCATTCCTGTGGGGCTCCAAACGCACCGGACCGGATTTGCACCGGCTGGCAGGTAAGTATTCCGATGACTGGCATCGTGTCCATCTTCTTGACCCCAGGTCAGTCATTCCGGAATCGGTCATGCCGGCCTACCCCTGGCTGGAAGATGCCCCGGCGTCTGAAGTGGGTGATATTCAGAAAAAGATGCAGGTCCTGCAGCGGCTGGGTCACCCTTACACGCAGGATCAGATAGAGGCGGCCCCACAACAACTGGAAGGGCTGACGGAGCTGGACGCGCTGGTTGCCTATCTGCAGCAACTTGGAAGTGCTGTTTCACGAGAGGAGGCGCCATGACACTTTTTATATTTGTAGGCGACATGCTGGTCATGTTTTTTATGGTGACGATGATAGTGTGGTTGACAGCGGGCGTGGGTAAATCCAGAGCACAGGAAATCAGCAGAATCCCGCTGGAGGATGAGAACTACAATGGCTGATATGCCCGGAGATTTTTGGAGTGGCTGGATCATGGTGCTGACGTTGGTGTCGGCGGCCGTGGTCGGGTGGCTGATCTGGAGCGTGTATTTTTCGCCGACGCCACATGAGCCGGAAGAAGAATTAAACGAACCCGTGTGGGACGGCGATATGCGGGAGGGCAACGCCCCGGCCCCCATGTGGTGGTTCTGGCTGATTCTTGGCGCCACCGTATTCTCTGTCGGTTACCTGATGCTGTATCCGGGGCTCGGCTCCTTCAGTGGCATGCTGAACTGGTCGCAGGACGCCCGTGTAAGCAATGCCTACGAGCATTACCAAAACCAGTTTCAACCAGTCCGTGAAGAGATTCTGGCCGCCTCGCTAGAAGAATTGCAGTCCAGCTCAGAGCGCATGAATACAGCCTCGCGCCTGTTCGCACGTGAATGCGCAGCCTGCCATGGACGAGACGCCGGTGGGCAGCTGTCTATGTTTCCTGATCTGACCGACCAGGAGTGGCAGTGGGGCGCAACTGCAGAGCAGGTGGAACAGACGCTTCGTAGTGGGCGTCGTGCTTCCATGCCAGCCTGGTCAGGTGTGATCGAGGAAAGTCAGATTGAACCCCTGGTGGATTATGTGATCGCGATGGATGACAGCGATGCTGAGCAGATGCCAGGGCGTGCAGTTTACATGACCTACTGTGTTGCCTGTCATGGCGCAGAGGGAGAGGGCAACGCTATGTTTGGTGCACCCTCGCTGCAAGACGATGACTGGCTCTACGGGGGGGACCGTGCGAGCGTGCTGACATCCATTGCCGCCGGTCGTGCGGGTGTAATGCCAGCATTCGACGATCGCCTGAATGACGCGCAGATCCGCTTACTGGTCGCGTGGTTAACACGCGAGCAGTAAGCCTGCCGGATACTTCGACCTACTGGTTGTCCTCATCGTCAAAGTCTTTGCCTTTTTTGGCGTTGGTTTCAGCGCGTTTGTCATCAACCTTTTCAGGTTCACTGTTGTCGCTGACAGTTTTCTGTTCACCAATTGAGTGGATGGTGATCGGCGCTGCCGGTGCATTGCCGTCTTTGTCTTCGCCAAAATAGAGCGTCATGTGTGGGAATGGGATCTCTATGCCAGCTGCATCCAGACGGTACTTGACCAGCCGGTTGTAGGCGCGTCCGATGCGCCACTGAGATCCCGGAAGAGTCTTGATGCGGACACGAATGTTAACGGAGCTGTCAGCAAGTGCTGTGACACCGTGAACTTCCAGGTCCTCCAGGATATCGTTCTTGCACTCATCATCTGCCATAAGCTCTTCAAAGGCCTTGCGCAGCTCTACAATCACTGTATCGATATCTTCGCGATAGGCTACCCCGTACTCGCCAAGATGGTACGCAAATTCGCGCATGTAGTTGGATACGGTATCTACTGATGAGAATGGGATCAGGTGATAGGTGCCGGATAGATCACGCAGCCCCAGGGAGCGGATGGTGAGTTTTTCGGCGACGCCGGTGATACCGGCAGCTGTCACGACATCACCGTTATTGATGGCGTTTTCCAGCTGAATAAAGACCCCGGTAATGATGTCCTGCACCAGCTTCTGGGCACCAAAACCAATGGCCAGACCCAGCACACCGGCACCTGCGATCAGTGGGCCTATATTAATACCGATTTCTGACAGTACGACCATCAGGGTCATCACAACCAGGGTGATCGACACCGCATTGCGGAAGATCGTCAACAGGGTTTTCTCGCGTGCGCTGGGTCCGCCACGCGATGAATCCGGGTTGAGTCGCTGCTCTATCCAGCTTGCCAGGGCAATCCAGACACCAAGTGCCAGCAGGATGATCAAGGCTACAGAAATGGCTGTGCCCAGCGTGTTGATGCCGGCGTCCGATGCCAGCCATGCGGGCAGGTTGAACAGGCTCCATGCATCCGCCACAAAGCCGAGCACAACAATCAGAATGACCAGTCTGACACCCTTCATGATCGCGGGCAGGAATCCGTTCAGCCGATCCTCCAGCAAGGGGAAACGTGCCCGCGTTTCATCGCTTAACTGGAAACCACGACCCAGCAGCTGCCCCAGCACCACTGACAGGAACAGGCCCAGTCCGATAGCCACCAGCGTCTGCAATGAAGCGCGCAGCATAAAGGGCAGGGCATCTTCGGGGCGCGCGATGGTCACCAGGGTCATCGCTGCCAGGTAGGCAATAGCCACCACGAACCAGCTTTTGCTCAGCATGCCCAGCAAGACGCGATTGAATGTCATTTCAGCATTCTGGGAAAGCTCTGTGAGCTTGTCGGTAATACGGGCTTTATTCTGCAGAAGAATGGCCAGTGCGTACAGGAACGCCAGCAGCATCACAATCAGGGCAGTCAATTTGCCGACGGCAGGCGTAAGCAATTCATTGGCCAGCGGCACCAGAAACAATATGCCGTAACCGATGAATCCAACCAGCCTGGACAGCCAGGCGTGCCAGTAATGCGCCTGTTCGGCGCTCAGCGGCAGCATGCGGAGACCATCATTTCGGGCGGCAAACAATACTCTGATCAGTGCCCGCGTGATTTCGATGATTAGAAACGCATTCAGGAACAGCGACTGCTGAATGTCCATTTCGCCAGAGTTGCCAGGTACAAAAAGCGCAACCAGGTAGCCGCCCACATAGGCGAGCGGGATCACTACAAAATCCAGCAGGGCGGCACCGCCCACGGCAATTGATTTGTGCAGCATACGACTGCCGCCAGTATCTTTGAGAGCCCATCGGTCAATCGCTGTGAACACCGGACGTGCCATCAGTCTCAACAGCAGGAATAGCGACACAGCCGCCGCGATGACAAGCAGCAGACCCATTGCTTCACTGGTCAGATTGTCGACCTGCACAGCCTGCTCGCCAGAGACCAGGTCAGTTATTGACTGGAAAGCCTCCATGGATTCAGCGACCAGATTCTGTGCCAGCTCACGTGTGGCGCCTGCGATTTCCTGCACCGGTGAGCCAGAGGCTTCTTCCTCGGTTGAAGGTTCATCTGTTGTCGGATCCTCGCCGGCTGCCAGGGCACGCAAGTCACTGATTAGCTGCTCTCTGGCCTGCTGATCCTCGAGGATATCCGCGAGGTAGGCATAGGAATTGTCAGTACCGGAGTTGTTCTCGGTAGCGGTTTCTGCGGCCGTAGACAGCGCCGGCTGTGCGTTGGCGAGGCCAGCGACCATCAGTATGCAGAAACTGGCAAGGATGGCGATTATATTGGCCGGTGTCAGATGCGTCACTATGCGATCTCCATGTGGTCGTTATTTTCTACGTTGCAGATGCTGAACAAGCCTAAGGTCTGGCAAGCCAATTGGCAAATCTGCGGCTTCAGGCAAAGCGCTTGACAATACTGTGTGACATACAGCATTATTACTGTGTCGCGCACAGTAAGCGAATGCCTAGCTCTGCTGATGCCGACTAAATTCAGCAGTAGCCGGGTACCTGGTTAAGTACGGATCTCTCGCGAGCTGGATCATGTAAGACAGCAGCCCTGAGGCAGAGTCCTTCAGAGAGGTAGCAAATGAGTGAAGATCGTTTGGAGGCCATGCGCCTTGAATTGCGGCGTGGCAGTCTGGCATTGATCGTGCTGACTGCGTTGCGTCAGGAGCATTATGGCTACTCACTGCGACAAAAACTGCAGGCTGACGGACTGGCCATCGAAGAGGGCACTTTGTACCCCCTGGTGCGCCGGCTTGAGAGTCATGGCCTGCTGGACAGTCGCTGGAGTGATGAACAGGGCAGGCGGCGACGTTACTACAGGATGTCGGCAGATGGGCAGAAGGTTCTCAATGCATTGAAGCAGGAATGGCAGACACTCAACAAGGTCATGCACACCGTACAGGAGTCATCATCATGAACTGGATTGATCGCTATGTGGCAGAAATCAAGCGCTACCTGCCAGCAAAAAATCGCGACGATGTCGCAGAAGAACTGCAGTCGCTACTGGAAGAGGAAGTACTTGAACTTGAGGCGGATCGCGAACGGCCGCTGACTGATGCGGAGTGGCATGACCTGCTGCGGGAGTTTGGACACCCCATGCAGGTGGCCACTCGCTACGGAGCAAGTGGCGTCTTGATCAGCGCGGCCCTGTTTCCCTTGTACAGAAAAGTGGTCGGCTATCTGCTCGCTGCCGTCGCAATGGTTTACGTGCTGGCCATCACCTGGAGCATTGTGGCTGATGTTATCTGGGGGGTGATGGCGGACGCCCGCGCGGTCAATCTGGGTTTCGGATTTGGCGAGGCCTGGTCTTTTGCAGTCAACTGGCTGGTATTCATTACGCTTGGGTTTCATCTTGCAGATCGCTATGTGACTGATGCCGGTATTCTCAAGCGCTGGAACCCGGCTTCATTGCCACCCGCGCAGCTGGAGCGAGAGTCACTCAGCAGCAGTATTCTGGTGAGCATTCTGGTCGCGGTATGGCTGGTGATCCTGCATCGTCTGTCACCTGAGTTCAGTGCGGCGGTATTGCTCGGTGAGCAGAACAATCGATTCATAACGCTGATTGCCTGGTTAAAAATTCAGGCCGTCTTGGTGCTGGCGGTTTATCTGATGCTGCTGTTCAAGCCTCACTGGTCGCGAGGCAAACGCATGCTGGTCATGGTGTCAGATGCGCTGGCCGCATTCGGGATCGCCATATGTCTGTCGATTCCTGCGGAAGCGTTGTTGCAAATATACCCGGAGCTTCCGGAGGCATTATTGCGCACTACCTCGATAGTTCTGTGGCTCTGGTTGCTGGGTCTGCTGGCGGATTTGCTGGTGCAGGGGTACAGGCTGATGCAGCGGCGCTGAGTTTTTCTCGGCGCCGCCTGGCCCACCGCCCGGATCAGCTTAGCAGTGATGAGGGTAGCTCTGGTATGCGCGCCACTATGACTTCACGTCGTGCCCGACTGATGCCATAAATGATTCGCTCGCCTCGGGCACTGCGGTCCCAGGCCCATGACTGACCTTCAAACGGAACATCAATGGTGGTCACATACTCCAGCGTGACACCCTGTCTGGGCAGACGCAGTACATAAAGTTCGGCCGCGTCGTGGCCGGTCACATACAGTAACCCGTCGTCGCCCCAGTCTCCGCCGGAACAGGCACTATCGCCCCAGGTCGCTACGATCTGGGGCGGAAACAGCCATGACTCCAGCATCTGCCAGTTGTCGTCGAACTTGCCCACGTGCGTCCAGCGCTGATCAAATCCCGGAGTGGTTCCATTGTCGTTGTAGTTGGCGAAACATGCCCACCAGAATCCCTGGTGCCGGACTGCCCAGGTCAGCGATCCAAGACGTATGCCAAGGCTGTAGGTCGCCACGGGTTGCAGGCTGTTTCTGTCATAGGTTTCCAGTGAACTGGCCATTGGCAGTTGCGGAAAGTTAGAGTGCGCCACGACCAGTTCATCACCGTCGACCCAACCCGCATTCAGATGGATGATGGCACCATCTCGGGGTCCCATCCATTCACTGACCAGCCCGCCTGTATCTTTGCGATGCTTGACCAGTGCATGATTGCCGATACCGTAGAAGTGATCTTCATCGACTGCCACGCCCTGATTGGCATGGCTGATTTGCCAGCGTTGCAGTTCCTCAGCGACCAGGCCGTGTTTGGTGAGCCCGGGGATTGCTCCTGCTGCCGCGTCAGTTGACGCAGCCGCGGCAGGGCGGGCCAGACTTGTCACTCCGGTACCAATAGCGAGCGCACCAGCGGTAGCGCCCAGTGTCAGCAAGACCTGGCGACGAGTGACAGTCGCCTCGGGCATTGAGTTGTCATTCTGCATAATCAGAACCTCCGGGTGAACTGAATGTTCCAGCTGCGGCCGGACAACAGTGACTGGCTGACAGATGGGTTGTAACCAAAATTGTCTGATGACAGCGGTGGTTCTTTGTCGGTCAGGTTGATCACACCCACGCGCACGCGCGTGTCTCGCAGCAGGGGCGATGCAGAGTTGTCAAACTGGTAACCCACGGTCAGGTTGTAGGTAACGAAGCTGTCGATTACACGGCGATAAACGGTTCTACCTTGGGTGAAGAATGGTTCGATGTAACCGGGCTGGCCCATAGACTCGTAAACAGCCTGGGTAGTTGTAGCACCCGTGTCATGTGTCTCACCCACATGATAGATGCCCAGGCCGGCATTCCAGGACCCGTTGCGCCAGAAGATATTGCTGGTGCTGCGCCACTTGGCCGCGCCATTTCCATACAGCTGGTTGTTGATGGTTGGTTCGACGTTGGCAGGCGCCAGAGTGTCTTCAGCCTTGTTCAGGTATGCCCATTCGGAACTGAAAACCATGTCGCCAAACGACAGGCCTCTCAGTTCATATCGGAAGCCAAAGTCGACACCGCTGTGTTCGCTGGTCGACAGGTTCAGGAAGGGGCGGTTGCGGGAGAAAATTCGTCCGGCAGGTGCCACAGGATTATTGGGGTTGGCAGCGTTGTAGGCGGCAAACGCCGCGCGGTCTTCGGGGGTCAGCGCAAAACGCTCCACATCACGATCGCCCTTGTAGTTGGCTGTGCCGCTGCCCAGGTCAATCTGGTCGGCGGGTATACCTGCAGCCAGCTGCTGCTGAGTGTAAGCGCGCAACAGTGCGGTGTCACTTTCATTGATCTGCGCCACACTGCGCTGGCCCAGCAGATTGCTGCGACGAATACGCCACCAGTCAACATTCATGGTGAGGCCATCCATGAATGGCACATCGAATACCAATCCTACCGTGTCACCTTTGGATTCCTGAGCCATCAGGTCCGGGTTGCCACCAAAATAGGTGCGCATGACGTAAGGGCCTTCATTGAGTGCAGGATTACGGTAGGCGTCGATATCACCGGCACCAGCGGTGATGGTCCAGCGCGGACTGGTATACAGGGCTGCCAGGCTGGGTGCCATGAATCCTTCATTGCGCGAAGCGCGCAACATCAACCAGTCGACAGGTTTCCAGTTGACGCCAACTTTTGGTTTTGTCGTGTTGCCAAAGTCACTGTAGTGCTCGGTGCGAGCCGACACATTGAGTTCCAGTCGGTTCATCAGCGGTATGTTGGCATCCTCATTAATCAGCGGAATCATCACCTCAGCGAAGGCGCTGGTGACATCACGACGGCCAAATACATCAGGGCGTGGCGGGTGCAGCAGGAAATCGTTGTTTGTCGTATCCAGTCCCGAGCTGGCTGGGTTCTCGCCACTAAAAGGGGGGCGGATGTCTTCCAGATCTTCGCGACGGTGCTCGACTCCAAACGCCGCCATGACGTCACCGCCCCACCAGCTGAACAGAGTGCCTGAGGTTTTGGCGTCGAAGCTGGCGATGTAGCTTTGTGCTTCGCGCGCAAAGGTGTCGCTGAATGAATCGACAGTTGCCTGCGGATTGTTGTAAGGCGCATCGGCGACCACCGCATCACCCTGGACCCGGAATGTGTAACCAAACGGGTTATAGGCACTGGCATCAGTGCGACCGATGGCGTTCTGAAGCAGGCTTTCGCGCACGTCAGGGTAGGCTTCGTCGTTGCCGTTGACCTGGTTGTAGAATAACGAAGTTTCCCAGGTCCAGGTGGCGCCAAAAGAACCTTTCAGGCCAGTGGCAAAGCGCAAAACATCGGAATCGGTTGTGATAAGCTCTGGTGACAGCCCGGCCAGAGTCATCTGAGTAAAGCTGACCGTACGTGGCTGCCCAGTCAGTCGCGGCGTACCATCTGCGTTTGCTAAGCCGGCAGGGTGATAGAAACGCGACCCGTAAGGGTTGTAGGGATTGTCGATCGGCATGACCATCAGCTTGTCAGAGGTTGGTGCATTTAGTGCCAGTGGCTGCCGTTTCATGGTCGACTCAGCCATGTAGTATCCAACTTCTGCGAATACTGTGACAGAAGGTGAAATGTCGTATTCACCAGCCAGGTAGGCATTGCCGCGTTTCACTTCCGGTGACGCGAAACCAAACTGGTTCAGGTCCAGGAAAAATTCGGGGTTATTGGCGCGTGAAGGGGCACTGTTGGTCAAAGTTGGCGTGCCGTCCACCGGTCTAAAGTAGTTATTTGCTGTGCTGCTGCCAACGCGGAATGTGGGCCAGTAGCCTCGCGCTGAGCGTCCATCAAAACTGCCACCCAGGTTGTTGAATGGGGCTGGTACCTTGTCGCTGTTAAAGGAAGTACGGCTGAAATCCCTTTCAGTCAGGGCAATGCTGTCCCGGTTTAAAGCTTCAATGCTTCCAATGAAGCGACCGCGGCCGTTAGCCAGATCCGTGGAACCAAAAGTCAGAGCCAACTGCGTGTTCTCTCCGCCGCCATGTTCTGTACCGCCTTGCTGCAGTGAAACTTCCACGCCATCAAACTCGCGCTTCATGATGTAGTTTATGACACCGCCCACGGCATCTGAACCATATATTGAGGATGCGCCATCGCGCAGAACTTCAATGCGTTCAACTCCCTGTGTCGGCAACTGGTTAACGTTGACTGCCTGTGACAGGCCTGCTGTCATCGGGTTGATTGACATACGTCTGCCATTGACCAGAATCAGTGTTGCTGTGGCACCCATATTGCGCAGATTGATGTTTGCGTTATCGCCACGTGCACCCGACGACCCGAGGCGAGTCTCGTTCTCTGGCAGGTTTACCACCGACGGTAAAGACGTGAGCAGATCAACGGGCAGAACAGCTGCCCTGACTTCCATGGCTTCTTCGCCAATAACTGACACAGGTACGGTGCCATCGTTTTCGGCACGGCGGATGTTTGAGCCGGTCACCACCACTTCCTGAATTTCAGGGGCAGCGTTGCTTGCCGGGGTTTGTGCAATGGCAGCAGAACCCGCTACAAGCAGCAGGCCGGTCACACTAAGCTGCACCAGCATTGCCAGTGGTTTCTTGCTGAAACCTGGAATATTCAGGAATCTTGTGGTCTCCATGGAGACTGAGGTTTCTGCCATGTGTGGGAATGGCTTGTTCATGTTGTGGACTCCAAAGGCGTGGTTTAAATAGCCTGATTTCTAATTTCCGGAGAGGGCCGGAAGTAATGTTTTTCGATCCGGCCGGGTGCCGGAAGCTATGGAGATTAGACTGACTTGGTGACAGATCAGTGGCGGTTATGTGGCAGTGCAATGAATGTTTTGTGAATGACAGATTGGTGACGGGAAGGGCGCTCGCAACTAGGGACAGTCCAGATAATTAAAGGTATTATTCGCGGCAAGACACTTTCTTTCGCAGCATTGGCAGGCAATTCATGGCGACAAAACCGAGTATTCACAAGTTCATGATTGCCCTCAGTGATCTGGACAGGGAGTATTATGACTCCCTCAACCTGACGGTTGCCAGGCACCCATCAGAGACGCTTGAGCGCATGCTGGTCCGGGTGCTGGCCTACTGCTGCAATGCCTCTGACAGCCTGGTTTTCTGTAAGGGGCTCAGTGACACAGATGAGCCTGACGTCTGGGCAAAAGACCTTAATGGCGGTATTGCGCTCTGGATCGATGTGGGTGAACCGGCTTTCGACCGTATCAAGAAGGCCAGCCGTCTGGCGCGCGACGTCAAGGTTTACGCATTCAACACCAAATCTTCTGTCTGGTGGAGCCAGCAGCAGCAAGAGTTCGCCGGGCTCAGGATATCGGTCAGTCGATTCCCCTGGGCGCCTCTTCAGCAACTGGCAGAGGTCATGCAGCGAACCATGGATATGTCAGTAACAATCTCTGGGGATACGGTCTATGTTGCCGCCGAATCAGGCGAGTACGAGTTTGCGCTGGAAGTCCTGCAGACAGTCAACTAGACCAATGATTTTAACGGGTGGATACAGCAAGGGGCCAGGTCATGCATATTGAGGGAATCAGGGAAAACAGAGTCGCAGTGAGTCTGAAAGACGGAGTCGCCCATGTGCGCCTGAACCGTCCGGACAAGCGCAACGCACTGGACGATGATCTGTTTTTGTCACTGGCAGCGGCTGGCGAAGCACTGAAAAACATGTCCGGGCTGAGAGCTGTTGTATTGTCCGGAGAAGGGGAGTCGTTCTGCGCCGGGCTCGATTTTGCCTCGTTCAAGGGAATGTCTGAGCGTGACGGAGAGACCTCCACAATCGGCACCATGGTGTCCAGTGACGCCATCACGCATCTCGCCCAGCAGGTCTGCTGGGTATGGCAGGAAGTGCCGGTGCCGGTAATCGCTTCACTGCATGGACATGCGCTCGGTGGAGGCATGCAGATCGCAATGGGCGCAGATATTCGTATTGCCCACCCGGAAACCCAGTTGTCCGTCCGCGAAGTCTACTGGGGCCTGATCCCCGATATGACAGGTACACTGATGCTGGGCAGTCTGGTGCGGCCGGATGTCGCGCGCGAGCTGGTATACACAGCACGTGTGCTGCCGGCAGCGGAAGGGCATGGTCTGGGACTGGTCACGCGCCTGTCAGATGAGCCTCTGGTGGAAGCGCAGGCGCTGGCTGCAGAAATTGCCAGTCGCAGTCCGGATGCCGTCAGAGCCGCCAAACGTTTGCTGACGCGACAGCTCAAGCAGCAGGCTGCAGAACAGTTTGCGGCCGAACGGGAAGAAATTCATCGCCTGATTGGTTCAGCCAACCAGAACGAGGCAGTGGCGGCCTACTTTCAGAAGCGGGCACCAAAATTTAAGGATAACTGAGCAGTCTGCTGATCTGTGAGGCTGATCTGCGAGAATGAAGGGAAGATGGTACCGGAGGCCGGACTCGAACCGGCACGCTTTTAAGGGCATCGGATTTTGAATCCGACGTGTCTACCAATTTCACCACTCCGGCAGGATGTGTGCTTGTGCAGAAGGGCGCCATTATAACAACATTGCAACATCTGACAATGGCTGTTTCGCAGCCGTCTGCGGTGCTGTCAGAGCTTGGCAAGCTTCGACGAATCGGGCAAACTTGCCGCCCTTATGAAACTATCCGACTTTGATTATGACCTGCCTGAAGAGCTGATCGCTCACTACCCTGCGGCCAATCGCAGTGGCAGTCGCATGCTGTGTCTTGATCGCAGCAGCGGCGCTGTTTCCCACCACGTGTTCAGCGACATTGTGAGCATGCTGCGGGCAGAGGATCTGCTGGTATTCAACGATACCCGTGTGCTGCCGGCGCGCCTGCATGGGCAAAAGGCAACCGGCGGCAAGGTTGAAGTTCTGATTGAGCGGCTGTTGAGCGAACACGAAGCGCTGGCCCAGGTGCGCGCGAGTAAATCACCCGGCCCCGGTATGCAGTTGATACTGGAGGCAAGTGACAGCGATGCCGGGCTGACGGTGGAAGTGCTCGGTAGACAGGGCGAGTTTTTTCATCTGCGCTTTCCTGCAGATGCACCGGCAGTTGATCTGCTGGATCGCTACGGCCATATGCCACTGCCGCCCTATATTGATCGACCTGATGAGCAGGCGGACCAGAGCCGTTATCAGACAGTTTATGGACGCAATCCGGGCGCCGTCGCGGCACCCACCGCTGGACTGCATTTTGACGACCCCCTGCTTGATGCAATCAAACAGCGTGGCGTCGACATGGCTTTTGTCACGCTGCATGTCGGTTCGGGGACGTTTCAACCGGTGCGTACCGAAAATGTGCTGGAGCATCGCATGCACAGTGAGTGGATTGATGTGCCGGTGAGCGTCTGTGAGCAGATTGCGGCATGCCGTGCCCGCGGCGGGCGTGTCATTGCCGTTGGCACAACGTCGGTTCGCAGCCTCGAATCGGCAGCGCTGAAGGCGGGCGGCGACATCGATGTGGAGCGGACGATTAATCCCTATCAGGGCGATACGGATATCTTTATCTACCCTGGCTACCAGTTTCAGGTAGTGGACGCGATGATCACCAATTTTCATCTGCCGAAGTCGACGCTGATGATGCTGATCAGTGCCTTTGCGTCGCGTGAGAAGGTCATGGCTGCCTACGCTGAGGCAATCAGCCAGCGTTACCGCTTCTTCAGTTACGGCGATGCCATGTTCATTCGGTAGTGGTATACTCTGCCCCCTCTAATCTTCAAGTAACACCTTAAATACAGACTTTACAAGGGTTTTATCATGGCTAAAGCACCCGTTCGCGTTGCTGTCACCGGGGCAGCAGGACAGATCAGTTATTCATTGTTGTTCCGTATCGCTGCAGGCGAGATGCTGGGCAAAGATCAGCCCGTCATCCTGCAGTTACTTGAGATTACACCGGCACTGGAAGCGCTGAAAGGCGTCGTCATGGAGCTGGAAGACTGCGCGTTTCCGCTGGTTCACGACATCGTTCAGACCGATGACGCCAATGTTGCATTCAAAGACGCCGATTACTGCCTGCTGGTAGGCGCACGTCCCCGCGGCCCAGGCATGGAGCGCAAAGATCTGCTCGAAGCCAACGCTGCGATTTTCTCGGCACAGGGCAAGGCCATCAATGACAATGCCAGCCGCGATGTTAAAGTGCTGGTTGTTGGTAACCCGGCCAATACCAATGCGCTGATCGCATACCGTAACGCACCAGACCTCAAACCCGGTCAGTTCACGGCCATGACTCGTCTCGACCACAACCGCGCCATCGCGCAGCTGGCCGAAAAGACAGGTAAGCACAGCACTGACGTTGATGGCATCATCATCTGGGGTAACCACTCCGCTACGCAATACCCGGATATCAACCACGCTACAGTGGCTGGCAAAAAGGCGGCCGACCTGGTTGACCAGGACTGGCTGGTAAGCACCTTCATCCCCAATGTTCAGCAGCGCGGCGCCGCCATCATCAAGGCGCGTGGTCTGTCCTCAGCTGCATCAGCGGCCAATGCGGCCATCGAACACATGCGTGACTGGGCCCTTGGCACCAATGGCAAGGTGGTTAGCATGGGCATTCACAGCGATGGCAGCTACGGTATCGCCGAAGGCCTGATCTACTCATTCCCGGTCACCTGCGACAATGGTCAGTACACCATCGTACAGGGTCTGGATATCAGTGATTTCAGCCGTGGCCTGATGCAAAAAACCGAGAAGGAGCTGGAAGAAGAACGCAACGGTGTTGCGCACCTGCTTCCCTGATTCCGGGCTGGCGGCGGTGACTGTATGAGTCATCGCCGCATTCTCGAGTCCGCAACATGAACATCCGCATTAACTGGCGTCGTGAACTGCGTTTCTGGTCCTTTCAGTTGTTGGGCTGGATGACGTGGATCGTGATGCTGGTGCTGCGCGACCTCACATTTGTTCCTCGCGAATACATTCTTGAGCGCGTCAATGTTTTTGTCGTTGATGCCCTGATAGGCATGGCGTTGACCACGGCGCTGCGTTATCTGTACCGAAGTGTTTGGGATCGGCCGGTGTATGTCCGTTTTCTGGCGGTGATGCTTGGCTGCTGGCTGGCCTCGCAGGCCTGGCGACCCATCAAGGTGCTGATTACCGATTCCGATTTTGGCGCCAGTGTGGATCTGACCGGTTATGGCTGGAACACGTTCAGCAACTGGCTGCCGATATCCATGTCACTGCTGCTGTTGTGGAGCATGCTGTACTTCATGATGAAGTATTATCAGCTGTTCCATTACGAGCGCGAAAAAAGTCTGCGCTCAGAGTCTCTGGCGCACGAAGCACAGCTGCGCATGCTGCGCTATCAGCTCAATCCACACTTTCTGTTTAATACACTCAATGCCATCTCGACGCTGATTCTGGTGCAGTCGACCGACCAGGCCAATGCGATGGTGACCCGTCTCAGCAAGTTCCTGCGTTACTCACTGGAGCACGACCCGCTGGACAAAGTCACGCTTGAGCATGAGCTGGCCAGCGTCAACCTGTATCTGGATATAGAAAAGGTCCGTTTTGAAGAACGCCTGCGGGTTGAATATGATCTGGCCGCTAGCGTCCGTCAGGCACTGGTACCCAGCATGCTGCTGCAGCCGATGGTCGAAAACTCCATCAAATACGCCATTGCACGTCACGAAAATGGCGGTACCATCTGGATCAGCGCGTCGCCGTGTGATCGCAATAAGCTGTGTATTACGGTTGCCGACGATGGCCCCGGTGCCGTGGGCGATCCGACGTCCATTGGGGTAGGATTAAAAAATATCCGTGACAGATTGCAGGAGATTTACGGTGACGAGCACCAGTTTCTGTTCTCTCCACAGGATCCAAAAGGATTTAAGGTAACGGTAGTGATTCCCTATGAAACCAGATAATTCCAAACAGTTGATACGTGCCCTGGTTGTTGATGATGAGGCTCTGGCCAGGCAGGGTCTGGAACTGCGTCTTGCCGACATCGACGGAGTCGAAGTCGTTGGCAGTTGTCAGAATGGTCGCGAAGCACTGGAGATGATCGCCGAAAAGGAACCCGATCTGATGTTTCTGGATATTCAGATGCCGGGTATGACGGGTTTAGACGTGGTTGAGCAGCTTCAGCAGGATAATATGCCGCTGATTGTGTTTGTGACGGCCTATGACGAATACGCAGTGAATGCCTTTGATATTCACGCGGTCGATTATCTGTTAAAACCCATCGAAGTCGAGCGTTTGCAGCAGGCTGTCAACAAAGTACGGGAGCGCCTGGATCATGGGCGCGACGATCAGGAGAAACGCCAGCTTCTGGATATTGTTATCAGTCTGACGGGCAAGTCGGAACAGGCCATCGTTGAGCTGATGAGCAGCGGCAATCCGATGATGCGTTATGGCGAAAAACTGGCAATCAAGGACGGTTCATCCACGACCTTTGTGCCGGTGCGCGATATCGACTGGATTGATGCTGCCGGCGATTACATGTGTGTACATGTGAAAGGCGATACGCTGATCATGCGCACGACCATGAAAGAACTTGAATCACAACTCGACCCAGGCATATTTCAACGTGTTCACCGCTCCACGATCGTCAATCTTGATCGGGTAGAGAAAGTGTCCTCACATATCAATGGCGAGTTCCATCTGACCCTGAGCTGCGGTACCTCGCTGAAAATGAGCCGCAGCTACAAAGACAAGGTCAAACACTTCTTTTGATGCCAGTCTGAGCTGATTTGCGCCTGTCATCCTTTCAGATGTGTCAGGGGCAGGGCCGTGGTATCAAGTACTTTGCGCATGATGAAGCTGGAGTGGACATCGGCAACTCCCTCAATACGGGTCAGGGTGTTGAGCAGGAACTCCTGATAATAGTCCATATCCGGCACCACCACTTTTAACTGATAATCTGCCGATTGTCCGGTGATCAGCAGGCATTCGATGACTTCAGGGTGTTTCAGGATCTCGGACTCGAATCGCTCAAAGCGATCCGGTGTGTGGCGATCCATGCTTACCTGCACCAGCGCGCTGAGTTTAAGGCCAAGGGCAGAGGCGCTGAGGATGGTGGACTGACGTTCTATCAGGCCCTCATCCTGCATCCGTTTAACACGGCGTGCGCAAGGGGTTGCCGACAGGCCAACACGCTCTGCCAGTTCCAGATTGGTAATGGCGCCGTCTCGCTGCAGTTCCTGAAGAATTCGTCGATCCAGCTTGTCTAAATCCATGGTATTTCGCTTTACGTGGTGAATATATCCACAATAAAGCATAATTGTGGTTATAAAGTCCAATAATATCGAAATATGGCGTAAATTAGTGGTGGAATCACTCAAGGCATCCGACTATTCTATGCAACATCCGGCCGAACATGATTCGGAGTCCAACCCAGACAGAATGATCCTTCTGTCGGGTGCCAGGCCAGATGGGCAGTGATGGAGTCGAAGCTTAAACAGAGCGCCGCTCAGCCACACTGACATCCTGACGCCACCAGCGTCAGTTCGCCTGCCGGAACAGGGCACGGACCCAGTAAGATGGATTTCACACTGGTAGCAACAGCAACGGGCAATCGCGTCAAGCGTTAGAAGAAAGCAACTGGAGTCACCGCATGTCGGAACACAATCGATTCGATCATCGTAAATACCCTGCATTCACACCTGTGGGTCTTAAGGACCGTACCTGGCCGGATCAGGTGATCACAACTGCGCCTCGCTGGTGCAGCGTGGATCTGCGCGATGGCAATCAGGCCCTGATTGAGCCAATGTCAGTAGCGCAGAAAAAACAGATGTTCGACCTGTTGCTGGAGATAGGATTCAAGGAAATTGAAGTAGGATTTCCGTCAGCGTCACAGCCCGACTTCGATTTCGTTCGTCATCTGATCGAAGAAGACCGCATTCCCGATGATGTGACGGTGCAGGTGCTGACCCAGGCTCGGCCTGAACTGATCGCGCGTACCTATGAGGCATTAAAAGGTGTCAAGCGTGCGATTGTCCATGTTTATAACTCGACCTCGGTAGTACAGCGTCAGAAAGTATTCAAAACCGACAAGCAGGGCATTATTGATATCGCAGTCCGCGGGGCCAGCGAAGTTAAACGTCACGCGGCTCTTAATCCAGAAACCGAGTGGGTATTTCAATACTCGCCCGAAAGTTTTACCGGTACCGAGGTCGACTTCGCAGTGGATGTCTGTAATGCCGTCATTGATGTGTGGCAACCGACCCCCGACTCACCCTGTATCATCAATCTGCCGGCCACTGTTGAAATGGCAACGCCCAATGTGTTCGCCGATCAGATTGAGCTGTTCTGCCGCAAGGTTGACCGGCGCGACTCGGTCATTGTCAGTCTGCACACCCACAATGACCGTGGTTGTGCAGTCGCCGCTGCCGAGCTCGGCGTAATGGCAGGGGCAGATCGTATTGAAGGTACCTTGCTGGGCAACGGCGAGCGCACCGGCAATATGGATATCATCACCATGGCGATGAATCTGTACAGCCAGGGTGTCGACCCGCGTCTGGATTTCAGCGACATGGACAAGATCTGCACCGTCAGCAAAGCCTGTACACAGATCGATGTGCACCCGCGCCAACCCTATGCTGGAGATCTGGTGTTCACGGCATTCTCAGGCAGCCATCAGGATGCCATCAAGAAATGTCTCGACCTGTATAAAGAAGGCGAAACCTGGGAGATTGCCTACCTGCCGATAGACCCGCGGGATCTCGGTCGTACCTACCAGGATGTGATTCGGGTCAACAGTCAGTCAGGCAAGGGCGGCGTCGCTTACGTGCTGCAGAGCAAGTTTGGTTTCAACCTGCCGCGCTGGCTGCAGATTGATTTCAGCCGGGTGGTCCAGAAGGAGGCGGAAACATCCGGCCAGGAGATTGCGCCGGACAAGATCTGGACCTTGTTCAAGGACACCTACCTGAGCAGTCATCAGGATGTACAGCTGCAAAATTTTAAATTTGAAAAAGTGGGCGATCGTGAACGCTTTAAGGCGGTACTGAACTGCTTTGACAAGGAGCTGGATATTGAAGGTGAAGGCGACGGTGTTGTTGATGCATTCGTTGAAGCCATCAAAAAAGCCACCGACATTGATTTCGAAATCATGGAATACGGTGAGCACGCTCTGGGTCAGGGTGCTGATGCTGAGGCGGTTACCTACATTCAATTGAAGAATGGTCTGGAGCGTTACACTGGTGTGGCCATCAGTCGGGACATTGTCAGCTCCTCGCTCAATGCGCTGCTGCGTGCTGCCGGTCAACTGATTGACGAAGCGCGGCAACGCAACGCTGCCTGAAATTTACCGGGCTCTTTGCCCGTTTAAACAGACGCCCGTGGTGCTATTCGTTGCCGCGGGCGTTTCTGTATGTACACAGCCTTGCGATTCAGTCCGGCAGGGCATCATCACTGTTCATTGCATGCCAGTTCGTAGCATACTTCTCTCCGGCACAAGCCAAACTTTTTCTTCCTCCACTGCGACCAATCCAGCAGGCACATGAAACAGACAATCCAAGACACTAGTGATGAGGTTCTCATTGCTGCCGCGCTGGACGGCTCGCTGACAGCCTGGAATGCACTGGTTCGCCGCCATGAAAGGCAGGTGTACAACTTCAGTTTGCGGTTTACCGGCAATCCGGACGACGCCAGTGATCTGATGCAGGAAGTGTTTCTGGGTCTGTATCGCAACCTGGAGAACTTTCGCGGCCAGTCACAACTGACTACCTGGCTGTTTCGCATAGGCCACAACAAGGCGGTTGATATGGCCAGGCGGCGGCAGGCTGGACCTGTTGTGACGACGCTGGATGATGAGGTGCATGCCGAAGTGCCTCAGGCAGATGATGAAGCTGAGCTTCCGGATCGTCACTTGCAGGAGCAACAGAGTAACGCTCGCATCCAGCGTGTGTTGCAGCAACTGCCAGTTGAACAGCGCCTGGTTGTGGAGCTGAAAATTTTTCAGGAACTGACGTTTGATGATATTGCCGAGATTGAGTCTATTTCTGCCAACACGGCAAAAACGCGCTTCTACGCGGCCTTGAAGAAACTGAAATCCTTACTGGAGAGCACGCCATGAGCTGTGATCAGACCCCCCATTTAATCGCCGACTATTTCGACGATCATGCGGATGCGGCACGCCGGCAGCAAATTGACCAGCATTTGCTGGGCTGCGCTGACTGTCAGCAGGCGGTTCACGAGCTGTCACCGGCGGCAGTCATGCTTGCGCAATGGCGCGATGAGCCAGTGCCGCAGTGGAAACCTGCCAGGATCATGCAGCAGGATAAAGGTATGGCGTCGTCGCCGAATAGTCGGCATGACGAGGGCGGTCAACGACCGGCCGCTGAATCTGCCGGCCGGGCGCGCTGGTTGCAGTGGGGGCCACTGGCGGCGTCGCTGGTCATGGCCGTCGCGGTCGTGTTCCAGGTGCAGATCAACGTAAATGACCAGGGCTGGCAGCTGAGTTTTGCGGGCAGAGATGGCGCAACGATGCAGACTCAGTCTCTCGACAACTATCTGGCCGATTTTGCCGAGCAGCAACAGCTCGCCAATCAGCAGATGGTAGAACAGGCCCTGGCGCAGTTCGGCGAAACCAGTGCCGACAGTCTGGTTCAGCTTGTGCAGTACATCGAACAACAGCGCGAGCAGGACATGCGCCAGATGGAGGCAGGATTCAGGCAGCTATTGAACCGCAATTACCAGACAGTCAATTCCGTGCAGCAGCTGGCATCGTTTGTTCAGTATCAGGAGGCTCAGTAATGGAACCTATCTTGCGACGGCCTTTGACATCGGTGGCCCTGCTGGCGGCGCTGACTCTGACTGCTGGCAGCATCGCGGCACAAAACTCTCAGGATGTCGCAGCTGGTCATGACATGCGTCGCCCGGTTGACGTGTTCAGTGGTGTGCTTCGCGAAAGTCTCGACCTGAACCAGCGTCAGGGAATCTTCAGCCCCCGCAATGGTGATGTCACCGGGCGATATCTGCAGGGGCAGGGCGTAGTGTTGCAGGTGACCACGCCATTGCAGCGCGGTGGTTGGCCCGAGGCATCCATGGACACGCTCAGTCAGTCGCTTAGCGAGCTGGGTGAACAGCTGGGTGTCATGCTGGAGCGCGGCGTTGTCGAGCGTCCCGACTTCGAGGCAGTGCGTGATGCCATGGCGCTCAGCCTGCGCACCGACGAGGTGGCACAGTTCTATCGGGAGCGTTTGCAGGCATTGTCGTCATTCGAGCTTGAGCCTGCCATTCAGCGCTCTCTGTCGGAGGCGGCAACCGTGGTGCAACAACTGCAGCAGGCTGAGCTGCTGGATGCTGATGCGGTTCGGGCAATTGCCAGTGAGCTTTCGTCCCTGCGGGCAGAGCTGAACACCCAGCTGGACCGGGCCATGCAACTGCGCGACGCAGTGCGCGAAGAGGCAGTGCAGGCGCAGGCGCTGCCAGATGACGCCACGCTGGAGCGCTGGCAGTCCATGCGTGAAGAAATTGAACAGCAGATGCTGGCGCTGGCTGAACGGTCACAACAGCAGATGGCCGAGTTGCGACAGCGACAGCAGGCACTGCGTGATCAGCAGCAGCAACAGTGGCAGCGCGATCTGGCTGCATTCGAGCAGCGACTGTTTGGCACTGTGTGCGATTATGCTGCTGGCCTCAGGCAGCTGCCGTCCGGTGAACACCTCAGCCTGGTTCTGGTTGGCACGGGGCAGCAGTTGGATAGTGGTGAGCGGCTGGATCGTATCCATGTCATCGATCAGCAGGACCTGCAGCGATGCCAGCAGGGCGAGTTGACCGGTGAAGCTCTGGCGCAGCGGGCATTGACCTACGACTATTGACGCAGAAGTACTCGATGAATTGAGCTCAGGCGCTGTTAGCCGCCAGAGTAATCTTATAGAATGGAATCACGCAGCGTTTTCTCGCTGACGCAATAACAATAAGCCCTGATGCAAGGAGTCCACCACAGCATGGGGGCGCTGCACAACAAGGAGAATAAAATGGAATGCCCGAAATGTAATGCCAAAATGATAGAGCGATCTGTTGAGGTGCTGCATGGCACCGTTGTGATCGATCAGTGTTCCGGTTGTCAGGGCCTGTGGTTTGACAACGGTGAGGCAGAGCAGCTTAAAAAGTCCTGGATGTCTGATTTTCTGGACAGTGGCGATCCACGTGTAGGCAAAACTTACAATCGAGTCCGTGATATTCAGTGCCCGCGCTGCGGCAAATCCATGCAGAAGCTGAACGATCGCAAACAGCCCCACCTTGAATACGAGGCCTGCGAAGAGCATGGCATGTTCATGGATGCCGGAGAATTTACCGACTACAAACACGAAACCCTGATGGATATCTTCAAGGGTGTGATCGCAGCGATCCGTCGTCGCTAATCAATCTTCAGCCGCGGGCCTGGCGAATTGTGTCCATCTTGGATGTCGCCAGATCCCCTGATCCCTGCATATCTCGGGTAAGCGTCTCACCTTGCCCAGATCCATCCACGTGTGCTCGGGTGAGTGGAAGTCTGAGCCGACAGTGGCCCACAGCTTCCGCTCAGCGGCAATGACCGACAGATTTTTGAGCATGTCCTGGTTGAGGTTCGAGTAGCTGACCTCCAGGGCGTCGCCACCCGCGTCGACAAATTCATCAATGAGTCGTCGAAATTTGGGGCGGCTTAGCGGGTAACGATCCGGGTGTGCTAGCGCTGCGACGCCGCCCGCAGCCTGAATCGCCTCGACTGCTTCTGATATTGAGCACCACTCTGCCGGCACGTACGCGCGTCCGCGCTTGGCCAGGTATTTGCTGAAGGCCTGCTGCTTGCTTTTGACAACACCCTGATGCACCAGAAACTCTGCCACATGTACGCGGCTTACCGCAGTGCAGCCCAGTGACTGCAGCCAGGTCTGCAGGCCACAGTGGCCGGCACGCTCAAGCTGAATACCAATCTTCGCAGCGCGTTCCTGCCGTCGTTGCTGCTGTTGTGCCAGCAGCTCAGAGAGCGTGGCGTTGTTGATATCCACCATCAGGCCAAGAACATGCACCTCCTGATTGTCCCAGCGTGTGGAAATCTCTGTGCCGGGGATGATATCCAGCTGATCCGGTACATCCACCGCACCCGATGCAATCTGCAGGTGGGCATCCACACAGTCATGGTCTGTAATGGCCAATTGCTGGATGCCAAGCGATGAGGCGCGTTGCAGCAGCGTGGCGGTATCCAGATGGCCGTCAGAAAAGCGGGTATGTGAGTGCAGATCTATCATGGCGTGCAGACTACGCCAGCTGCTGGCCGGTGTAAACGCTCCCGGCCGAATAGTTGATTAAATTACTGTGGTATTCCATAATCGTCAAACAGCTGGCTACCCATTCTTTATGGATTTTTTAGCGTATGCGACTGACCACAAAAGGCCGCTATGCCGTGACCGCTATGTTGGATCTGGCTATCCATGCGGGTCGCGAGCCGGTGACCTTATCGGACATTTCAATGCGGCAGGACATTTCTTTGTCCTACCTTGAGCAGCTTTTCGCCCGCCTGCGGCGGCGTGAACTGGTGCAAAGCGTGCGCGGCCCCGGTGGTGGTTACCGACTCGGGCGCAGCACCGCCGATATCGCAGTCGTGGATATCATCGACGCTGTGGATGAGTCGGTTGACGCCACTCGTTGTCAGGGGCAGGGCAACTGCCAGCAGGGCGAGATCTGTCTCACACATCATCTGTGGGAGGATCTGAGTCAGCAGATTCACACGTTTCTGGGCGGTATCAGTCTGGCCGACCTGATGAGCCGTCATGACGTTCAACGCATAGCCGACAGTCAGGATGAACGGCGGGAAGTGATCGTTCGCGACATGCGCCTGTCGTCCTGATATCAGCTTGTAATCAGGCTTGTATTCAGGAGAGTTGATGAAATTACCCGTCTATCTGGACTACGCCGCCACTACCCCTGTTGATCCCAGGGTAGCCGAGCGCATGGCTAAATGCCTGACGCTGGATGGTCAATTTGGCAATCCCGCCTCACGTGCGCATCTGTTTGGCTGGCAGGCAGAAGAAGTTGTCGAAAACGCCCGCCGTGATGTGGCAGATCTGCTGCACTGTGACCCTCGTGAGATTGTCTGGACCTCGGGCGCCACTGAGGCAGACAACCTCGCCATCAAGGGTGTGGCGCAGTTTCATGCCGATCGCGGCAAACACATCATTACCTCTGCCATCGAACACAAAGCCGTCCTGGACAGCTGTCGATACCTGGAAACACTTGGTTTTGAGGTCAGCTACCTGAAGTCTGACAACACCGGGCGCATTGAGCCGGCGGCCCTGGCTGAGGCCATTCGCCCGGATACCATCCTGGTGTCGCTGATGCACGTCAACAACGAGCTGGGAACGGCCAACGATGTTAATGCTCTGGGTGAGGTTTGCAGAAGTAAAGGCGTTATATTTCATGTGGATGCGGCACAAAGCGCGGGCAAGCTGCCAATAGACCTGGGGCAGATGCCTATCGATCTGATGTCGCTGTCGGCACACAAGGTATACGGACCCAAAGGTATTGGCGCGCTGTATGTGCGTCGTGAGCCCAGGGTCGATCTGGTCGCGCAGATCCACGGTGGCGGCCATGAACGCGGTATGCGCTCGGGCACGCTGCCGACGCATCAGATTGCCGGCATGGGGGATGCCTTCCGGTATGCTGCAGCAGAACTTGAGGCAGATCACCGGCGCCTCACCGCACTGCGCAAACGGTTTCTTGAGGGGCTGTCGAAGCTGGATGGTTGGAAGCTTAACGGTCATCCTGAACAGCATGCACCCGGCATCATCAATGTCGCATTTTCCGATGTGGACGGTGAGTCACTGCTGATGGCGCTGCGTGGCATCGCCGTATCGTCCGGCTCTGCCTGCATGTCGGCGACCATGGAGCCTTCCTATGTGTTGCGTGGCATAGGTGTGCCTGACGAGCTGGCCCAGGCGGCGCTGCGCTTCTCGGTAGGGCGTTTCAGTACCGAACAGGACATCGATACGGCCATCGCAGCCGTGCTGGAAATGGTGCCTCGTCTCAGAGCTGTAGAATTACAGCCACGATAACCAGTATAATGCGCGCCTTTTATACACGCGACTTAAGACGCGATATGCTGTGGAGCTGAACAATGGCAACTGAACGTACATTATCAATCATCAAACCAGATGCAGTCGGCAAAAATGTGATCGGCGAGATCTACTCCCGCTTCGAGAAAGCCGGCCTGCGAATCGTTGCTGCCAAGATGGTGCAACTGACCGACGAGAGCGCTGGCGGCTTCTACGCCGAGCACAAAGAGCGCGGATTCTTCAAGGATCTGATCGCGTTCATGACCTCTGGCCCGGTCATGGTTCAGGTGCTGGAAGGTGAAGGCGCAGTGGCCATGAACCGTGAGCTGATGGGTGCCACCAACCCTGCGGAAGCCAAGCCAGGTACCATTCGTGCTGATTTCGCCAAATCCATCGATGCCAATGCCGTCCACGGTTCCGATTCTGCACAGTCTGCGGCGCGCGAAATCGCCTACTTTTTCAATGACTCAGAGATCTGCCCTCGCGGCTGATAAGCAGCGGCACTGAGCGATCCGGGAAATCACTGATGAGCGAAACGGTCACTAAAACCAATCTTTTGGGGCTCAGCCTGCCCAAGCTGCAGGCATACTTTGTCTCCATGGATGAGAAACCGTTTCGTGCCGTGCAGGTGATGAAGTGGATACACCAGCGTGGTGTCACCGACTTTGACGCGATGACAGACATCAGCAAGAGTCTGCGCGACAAACTGAAGACCAACGCGGAGATCCGCCTGCCAAACGTTGTCCAGGAATATCTGGCCAGCGATGGGTGTTATAAATGGATCGTTCAGGTAGCCAGTGGCAGTCGGGTGGAAACGGTTTACATACCTGAAGCCGGGCGCGCCACGCTGTGCATTTCCTCTCAGGCGGGCTGTACGCTGGACTGCAGTTTCTGCGCAACCGGCAAACAGGGTTTTAACAGTAACCTGACCACGGCAGAGATCATCGGTCAGCTCTGGTGGGCCAATCACCGTCTCAATGGTTTTGCCGAGCCTCGCGCTGGCGCTGGGAAAAGCAATCGGGCGGTCAGCAATATTGTCATGATGGGCATGGGCGAGCCCCTGCTCAATTTCGACAATGTCATGGATGCGCTGCATCTGATGATGGAAGACAATGCCTACGGTCTGTCCAAGCGTCGCGTGACGGTCAGCACCGCAGGTGTTGTCCCCGCCATTGACCGAATGAAAGACTATACCGATGCATCGCTGGCCATTTCGCTGCACGCACCCAATGACGAGCTGCGCAACCAGATCGTGCCCGTGAACAAAAAATACCCTATCCGGGAACTTCTGCGCAGTGTTAAGGACTATATGGCTAGTCTGCCGGATAAACGGGTACCGGTTGTTGAGTACACGCTGATCGCCGGCGTCAACGATCATCGTCAGCACGCCAGAGAGCTGGCGGCGTTGCTGAAGGACTTTCCCTGCAAGATCAATCTCATCCCGTTTAATCCGTTTGAGCAGTCGGATTACCGTCGGCCAAGCAATTCGTCGGTCAACACGTTCAGGGAAATCCTGCAACAGGCTGACTACACTGTTACAGTGCGAACCACGCGTGGCGACGACATAGGTGCGGCCTGTGGCCAGCTGGTTGGCGAAGTGGCTGACCAGACCAGGCGAAGTGCACGGTACCGCAAAGCGGCCGAGTTATCGGCCGCCAATCGGCTGGATGTGCATAACGTAGTCTGACAACTGATCGCACGCCGGTGCAGGTATCAGGTCAGATGCCGAGCTAACATGGTTCTGAATAACAGGTCCCGAATAGGATTCAATGAATACACACGACGAAACATCGGATCAGTCCGGTCTGTCTGAAGAGCAGGTCGAGCCACCATCCCCGGCTCCCGCCCAGACGCCCGGCAATCTGCTGAGAACGCAGCGTGAAACGCTGGAGTTGTCTCTGAAGCAGGTATCCGAACAATTGAATCTGACCATGCATTACATCAATTGCATGGAATCCGACAGCTACGACAAGCTGCCGGGCGATGTGTTTGTAAAGGGATACATCCGCAGCTATTCGCGCGTGCTGCAGCTCGACCCAGAGCAGATGATCGAACTCTACAACGAGTTCACCAATAAAAAGGCTGCCCGTAAAGAAGAAGCCATCAAGCGCTACACGCGGCGGCGTCGTGACAAAAACCGGCCATGGATTATTGTTTCTGGCATTGCTTTTGTGGTGATGGCAGTCGCGTTGTGGTTCATCAATCAGAGCGATGAAACACCGCCTGTCGACAATGCCCTGATGGATGAGGCCGTGCGCAATGCGGTCAACGAAACTGAAGTGGGCAATGCCCTGATTGAAGATCAGCCAATTGATGAAGTGCCGGTGTTTAACAGCCCGCTAGAGCCGGAAGCGGCCAGTGACGCGTCAGTGATGGCTCTGGCATGGCCAGGCTCTGACGAACTGGAGATCAACTTCAGCGACGAAAGCTGGGTAGAGCTGGAGCACCGTGGTGGTGAAGAGAATTATCAGGATACCCACCAGCAGGGTGAAAAACTCAGGATCACCGGCACCGCGCCATTTTTATTGAATCTTGGCAACGCCAGAGCCGCGTCGGTTGTTTATAATGGTCGCGCGCTCGATATCAGCAATAACATTCGCAGTGATGACTCGGCCCGACTGAGTGTGGGGATGCAGTAACATGATGAGTGAATCGCCAATCAAACGCCGCAAAAGCCGCCAGATCATGGTAGGGCGTGTGCCTGTAGGTGGTGGTGCTCCGATTTCCGTTCAGAGCATGACCAATACGGAAACCTGTGACGTTGACGCCACCGTAGCCCAGATTCAACGGCTGGCCAATGCAGGTGCTGACATCGTCAGGGTTTCGGTGCCCAGCATGGAAGCGGCCGAAGCCTTCCGCCAGATCCGGGCTCGCGTAGACCTGCCGCTGGTGGCGGATATTCATTTTGACTACAAGATTGCGCTGAAAGTCGCCGAGTATGGCGTTGACTGCCTGCGCATCAATCCCGGCAATATTGGCAGCGAAAAGCGCATCCGGGCAGTCATCGACGCTGCGCGCGACAAGGGCATTCCGCTGCGCATCGGTGTTAATGCCGGCTCTCTGGGCAAGACGCTGCTGCGCAAGTATAAAGAACCGACCGCCGACGCCATGGTGGAGTCGGCCCTGACGCAGATCGACATACTCGACAAGCTCGATTTCCAGGACTTCAAGATCAGTCTGAAGGCATCGGAAATATTCATGACCCTGCAGGCATATCGCACACTGGCCAGCCAGATTGAACAGCCTCTGCATCTTGGTATCACTGAGGCGGGCGGTCTGCGCTCTGGCACCGTCAAGTCGGCAATCGGTCTGGGTGCACTGCTGATGGACGGCATCGGCGATACCATCCGCATATCGCTGGCGGCCGATCCGGTGGAAGAAATTCGCGTCGGCTTCGATATTCTCAAGAGCCTGGGATTGCGCAGCAAAGGCGTCAATCTTGTGGCCTGTCCCAGTTGTTCACGGCAGAACTTTGATGTCATTGGTGTCGTGAATCAGCTTGAAGCCCGGCTTGAGGACATTATTACGCCCGTGGATGTTGCGGTCATCGGCTGCATCGTTAACGGACCGGGCGAAGCCAAAGTGGCAGAGATCGGCCTGACCGGTGCCAGCCCCAACAACCTGGCCTATATCGACGGCAAGCCGCACCACAAGGTGGACAATGCGACACTGGTCGATGAACTTGAGGCCATGGTGCGTGCGCGAGTGGCAGAGAAACTCAGGGCCGAGGCAGAGCAGGCGCCGGCAGGCATCATCGCTCGCGGCTGATGAGCAGACTGGACAAGGAGTCGCTGGAAAATCTATGAGCAAGATCCAGGCAATTCGCGGGATGAACGACATACTCCCCGCTGACACGGCATTGTGGCAATACATTGAGCAGGTGGTCTCGCAGATCGTCCAGGGCTACGGATATCGCGAGATTCGATTCCCGGTGCTGGAGCAGACCCAGCTTTTTAAACGCTCTATCGGCGAAGTGACCGATATCGTTGAAAAGGAGATGTACACCTTTACCGATCGCAATGGCGATGAACTCAGTCTGCGCCCGGAAGGCACCGCTGGCTGTGTGCGCGCCGCCGAGCAGCACGGCCTGCTGTACAACCAGCAACAGCGCCTCTGGTATCGTGGTCCGATGTTCCGCCATGAACGTCCGCAGAAGGGACGTTACCGTCAGTTTCATCAGGTTGGAGTCGAAGCCTTTGGCATGACCGGCCCGGATATTGATGCCGAGATCATTCTGGTGTCTGCCGCGCTGTGGCGTGCCCTGGGTCTGCAGCATGCTGTCAGGCTGGAAATCAATAATATCGGCACCTCAGAAGATCGCAAAGCATATGGCGCGGCGCTGAAAACCTTCCTGCTGTCACATGAAGCCCAGCTTGATGAAGACAGTCAGCGGCGACTGCACAGCAATCCCCTGCGCATTCTCGACAGCAAAGTGCCCCAGACCCAGGCGATCCTGGCAGATGCCCCTAAACTGTCTGAGTATGTTGCAGAAGAAACAGCGGTTCATTATCAGGCACTTAAATCGCTGCTGGATGCCAACGGCGTGACCTATACTGAGAACTCCAGGCTGGTGCGCGGGCTGGATTACTACAATAATCTGGTTTTTGAATGGATAACGGATGAGCTGGGTGCCCAGGGCACGGTCTGCGCTGGTGGCCGTTATGACTCGCTGGTCGCTCAGCTGGGTGGGCGTGGTACGCCGGCTGTAGGCCTGGCCTTTGGCATGGAGCGCCTGGTGCTGCTGTTGCAGAGCGCTGGCGAAGTGCCGGCCTCCCTGATGCAACCACTGGATGTCTATCTGCTGGGCTCAGAAGGAGTGCCGCAGGCCGCGCTGATGATGCTGGCTGAATCACTGCGGCAGCAATTGCCCAGACTCAGGCTGGCAATGCATTGTGGCGGCGGCAAGTTCAACAGCCAGCTCAAGAAAGCATATAATAGCGGCGCCAGTGCAGCTGTCATAGTTGATGCAGTAGAAGGTGATGGGCTTTCGGCACGGCTGCGGCGACTGGACGATGCCGGCGATACCTTCGAGCTGGATGAGGCTGGTCTGCTGGTCGCCCTGCGGCGCCTGGCCACGCCAGACGCAAGCGCTTGACAGCAGGATAACGGTAGGACACGATGCCTGCCTTAAATTGAGTATGCCCGCACTGCAAAGCAGTGGGGTCGGATTGGATTGGACAGGAGCTGGTTTGTGGCTTTAAGTGCAGCAGAAGAAGAAACCCTCGAATCGCTAAAGCGCTGGTGGCATGAAAGTGGTCGCCTGCTGGCTCTGGGTATAGCCGTAGTCGCCGCCGTTTATTTCGGCTGGCAGTTCTGGCAGAGCAGTCAACAATCGGCCGCTGCAGAAGCGTCCGCTGTCTATGACCGCCTGTCGACGCTGGCGGTCACCAACCCGGGTGAACTGATCCCGGCTGAAGGACATGACGAAATCCGTCAACTGGCGGCAGAGCTGAAGAACGAACACAGCAGCAGCGTGTATGCACTTTACGGCGCACTGTTCGCGGCACGTCTGGCGGTAGAAACCGATGATCTTGCCACCGCGCGCCAGGAGCTGGAATGGCTGCTGGCCAACACGCAAAGCGGCATGTTCAATAGCACCGAGCCAACCCTGATCCGACTGGCGCAGCTGCGTCTGGGACAGGTAATGCTGGCCAGCGGGGAAACAGATGAGGCGCTGGCGCTGATCAGTACTGTTGACGGCCAGGCTCTGCAATCCGAATTTGACGAGTTGCGCGGTGACATTTACCTGGCGCAGGGCAATCATGAACAGGCACTGGCGGCTTACGAGTCTGCCCAGGGCGCTGGCAACATGAGCCCGGTGTTGCAGATGAAAATGTCCGAACTGCAGGGCAGCCGTTGATTAATCCATCGATTCAGGCCATCAGACTATGACCCAAGCCATAAAGCTGGCGCTGTTGCTTACGCTTGCCGGAGTGATCAGTGCCTGCAGTCTTTTCTCTGACGACGAGACCGAACAACCGCGTGAACTGACCGACATCAATGAGCAGGTTGAGCTCGAACGTGTCTGGTCAGTCAATGTTGGCGATGGTCAGGGTGAGGGCTACAACCGTCTGGCACCCGCCATTGATGGTCAGAACATTTATGCGGCCAGTGCCGATGGCACAGTGATGGCGATCAATAAGGAGACAGGGCGCGTACTGTGGCGCGAGCGCACTGATCTGCCGATTACCGGTGGCGTTGGCGCAGCTTCTGGCCTGGTACTGGTGGGAACACTGGACGCCCGCGTGGTGGCCTTTAATCAGAGTTCCGGTGAACAGATGTGGACCACTGCGGCGACCAGCGAAGTCCTGGCCGCACCCCAGACTGACGGCCTGCGCGTAGTTGTCCAGACCATTGATGGGCGGTTGATTGGTTACGATGCACGCGATGGTGAGCGACTGTGGATTTACGAGAACACGGTGCCGGCTCTGTCACTGCGTGGCACCAGTAAGCCGCTGATCACCGGTAATCGGGTGATTGCCGGCTTTGCCAACGGCCTGATTGCGGCAGTGGATATAACCAATGGCAACCTGCTCTGGGAAGAGCGTGTCGCCATTCCGCAGGGGCGGTACGATATTGAACGGATCATAGACATCGACGGTAACCCGACGCTGTTTGGTGGTATCGTGTATGTCAGCAGCTTTCAGGGTAACCTGATGGGACTGGATGTACAGACAGGTCGTATCGTCTGGGGTATGGCAGGCTCCAGTTACAATGCACTGGCACTGGGCCTCGGCAATATTTACTGGGTCGATGCCAACAGCCATGTGTTTGCCGTACAGAACAATTCCGAGCGAACTGTCTGGGAAAACGACGATTTGCGACTGCGCAAAGTGAACAGCCCGGTAACGTTCAACAACTACCTGGCGGTCGGTGACTTTGAGGGTTACCTGCACGTGCTGTCACAGATCGATGGCCAGATAGTTGCCCGTACACGCATTGATCGATCAGGTATTCGCGGCGAAATTATCTCCGAAGGCCGCAACCTTTACGTATTTACAAACAGCGGGCGTCTTAGCGCCTTACGCCTGCCTTGATTCCAGGGCCTGTGTCTGACAGGCCCTGACTTGCATCTGGAAATCTTATGAAGCCCGTTATCGCCCTGGTGGGTCGCCCCAATGTGGGTAAGTCCACGCTGTTCAATCGACTGACTCGCAGTCGTGATGCCCTGGTTGCCGATTTTCCCGGGCTTACCCGTGATCGCAAGTACGGTGAGGGTAAAGGCGCCAGTAAACCCTATATAGTTATCGACACCGGTGGTCTGGAAGGTGGCGAGCAGGGCATCGATTTTGCCATGGCATCGCAGTCACTGCTGGCCATGGAAGAAGCCGATGTTGTGCTGTTGCTGGTGGACGGACGGGCAGGGCTGAATCCGGCTGATATTCAGATCGTCGAGCACCTGCGCAAACTCGACAAGCCAGCTTGCCTGGTGGTCAACAAGGTCGACGGCATTGACGAGAACGTAGCCCTTGGGGATTTCTACGGGCTTGGCATGGAGCAGATATATCCGGTCACTGCCTCACAGGGGCGCGGTGTCAGCAAGCTGATCGAATCGGTGCTGGAGCGTTTTCCTGAGCCTCTGTCTGAAGAAGAGCGCGTCGAAGAAGGCATCCGCATTGCCATTGCCGGACGTCCCAATGTCGGCAAGTCCACGCTGGTCAACCGCATGCTGGGTGAGGAGCGGGTGGTCGTGTTCGACATGCCTGGCACTACACGCGACAGTATTTACATTCCTTTCGAACGGCACGGTAAACGTTATACGCTGATTGATACGGCGGGTATCCGTCGCCGTGGCAGAACGCACGAAACGGTGGAAAAGTTTTCAGTCGTAAAATCGCTGACAGCTATTCAGGATGCCAATGTCGTCGTACTGGTTATTGATGCGCGAGACGGCATCGTCGAGCAGGATCTGCATTTGCTCGGTTACGTGCTGGACGCCGGGCGCGCCCTGGTGATTGGCCTGAATAAATGGGACGGCATGGACACCGAGCAAAAAGAACGCATCAAGAGTGACATACGGCGCCGTTTCTCATTCGTGGATTTTGCTGCCATTCATTTCATCTCGGCCCTGCATGGCACTGGTGTTGGAGACCTGTACAAGTCCATTGAAAAAGCCTATGAGTCCGCGAAACGGCAATTAAGCACCAACCAGCTGACCCGGATTCTGCAGGATGCGGTAACTGATCATGCACCGCCAATGGTCAATGGTCGTCGCATCAAAATGAAATACGCCCATGCGGGTGGTCAGAATCCGCCGATCATCGTAATTCACGGCAAGCAGACCGACAAGCTGCCTGACCATTACAAGCGCTATCTGGAGAAAACCTTCCGGGAAGTGCTGAAGCTGGAGGGCACACCTGTTCGCATCGAACTGCGCAGTGATGCCAATCCCTATACACAGCACGAGCAGGGTATGACCCCGCAGCAGGTTGCCCAGAAACGCCGAATTGCCAAGAACCGCGCACAGGGCGGAACACACGCGGAAGAACGCAAGAATCCACGCCGTCGACCTGCTGGTCCCGGTGGTGGTCGCAAGAGCTCCTGATATCAAAACCCTGACGTGCGGCTGGAGCAACGCATGCCTATCAGTAAAACAGCCCGTCTGAACCTGACAGCAGTTATATTGCTGACACTGGTCGCCTGTAGTGAGGATCCGGCGCATTTGCAGCCGACCGGCTTTGCTGTGTCGGCGCCTGAGCTGGCTACACCTTTTGATCAATACCTGGAACAAAGCCGCACACAGGTCAGTTCTGCACTGCAGCGAAGCTTTACTGAAGATCAGCGTCCGTTTGGCGAGAATTATTCGCTGGCTGAGGTGGCAGCAATGCGCAGTCCCTACCAGCTGGAGAGTCGCTCCGGCTGCGCACCCGGACAGCGCCCAAAAGGGTTTTTGCTGTTACACGGGCTCAGTGATTCACCTTACCTGCTGTCCGCGATGGCGCGCGATCTGGTCGCAGCCGACAATTGCGCATTGGCGCGTGCGCTGCTGCTGCCCGGTCACGGGACGGCACCTGGCGATCTGGCACAGGCCACCCGGCGCGACTGGCAGCAGGCGGCACGTTACGGCGTCGAATCGTTTGCAGGTGAGGTCGATTCCCTGACTGTGGTGGGTTATTCAGCAGGCGCCACGCTGGCGATCGATCTACTCAATCGACAACGTGAATCCGGCAGTGACATTGACCAGCAGGTCGACTCGCTGATCCTGATGTCGCCGGCACTGGCCCTGCCGGGATTTACCGTTCGCCTGTCACCCTATCTGGGCTGGCTTGTCCGTTGGACGGGCATCGAACAGGAACGCGATGCGGCCAAGTATGAATCCTTTTCCGTGCCTGCTGGCGGCCAATTCTATCAGCTGCTGCAGGAACTTGAGTGGCAGCAATGGCAGCCTCTCGACGCCCCCGTGATGATGGTCGTCAGCGATGCCGACGAAACCGTCAGTGTGCCGGATGCGGCGCAGTTTTTCTGTCAGCAGCTCAGTCCAGATTCCCGGCAGCTGCTGTGGTATGACTCGGCAGCCCTGCAGGCACCCGACTGCAGCGGAGTTACGCGTGTTGATGTCAGCGCTAATGACTTTCGTGTGCGAAGCCTGTCGCATGTGGGTCTGACGCTGCCGCCAGACGATCCACACTATGGTTTTCAGGGTTTTTATCGCCAGTGCCTGCACTACGCGGCTGAGTCCGAGCAGCGACAGCAATGCCAGCAGGATGATGACAGCAGCATCTTTGCCGAGCGCCATCTGCTGGAATCGCTGGGCATCGAACAGCCGGGTACCCTGCTGCGGCGAACCACCTTTAACCCGTTTTATGATGATATGATGAGTCGAATCCTGCGTTTCCTTGGTCAGGAATAACAGGGAACAGCAATAAACACGGGATAAAACGACATGAGTCAGTCCAGCGTCTGGCACGATTGCGGTTTCAATGTTGCCTGTATCGATACAGGGCTGTTCCGTGACGGTCTGGCAGCCTGCTATCTCATCGAACATGATGGCGAAGCAGCACTGGTGGATACCGGCACTCGCAACAGTCTGCCCAGAATCATGCAGACGCTGGCTGATCACAATATCTCACCGGAGCAGGTTCGCTGGATCATGCCCACGCATGTGCATCTGGATCATGCCGGTGGTGCCGGTGCGCTGATGGACGAAATGCCGGAGGCGACGCTGGTCGTTCATGAACGCGGTGCCCGCCACATGATAAGGCCTGAGAAACTGCAGGCCGGATCAATGGCCGTATACGGCGAAGAGGCTTACGATGCCGCGTTTGGCCAGCTGGTCCCGGTGCCCGAGCAGCGTGTCTGTATTGCCGCGGATGGTGACAGTTTTGACCTTGGCTCGCGGCGACTGCAGACCCTGAACACGGCCGGCCACGCGCGCCACCATTATGTGGTCTGGGATGAACACAGCAATGGACTGTTCACGGGCGACACGTTCGGCGTCAGCTATCCTGAGCTTAATACCGGTCGCGGCAGCCGTTTTATCTTTCCGCCCAGCACGCCAGTGCAGTTTGACCCCGCAGCCTGGCATGAATCACTGATCCGTCTGATGAAGCTGCCTGTCGAGCGGGTATTTCTGACGCATTTTGGGATGCACGAAGACCCCGGCGAGCTGGCAGCGTCGTTGCACGAACAGATAGACGTCTATGCCAATCTTGCGCGTCAGCTTGGCGCCGAATTCAGTCGCAAGCTGGATGAGGTGGATAGCGATGCTAAAGCGCTGGCTGATGCCATGCAACGTCGCCTGCAGTCGCGTCTGATGCAGCATAGTCTGGATGAACTGGCGGCCCGTCAGTGCACGGTGCCGCCGTCTGTTATCCGCCAGAAGCTGGCAGGAGATATGCAACTGAATGCGCAGGGATTACTGCACTGGCTGGCGCAGTCTGCTCCTCCCGGCGCCAGCGCTTAACGCTGGCCGCGGATCATGGAGTCGACGCTGAGCTTGCCGGGTCCGAAAGCAAACAGTACAAAAAATACCACAAAGTACATTGCCGCCAGTTCGCCGTTGTTCAGCGTCGGAAACCAGGCCGGATGGGCCGTCGCATAGGCCATGGCCATCAGCAGGGCCGACAGGCCTGCGGCAAGGCGACTGAACAGACCCAGCACCAGCAGTGCGCCTGCAAACACCTCAATAACGCCGGCAATCCACAGCATGTTAACCATAAGGTCGATTCCGAAAAAGTCCATGCCACCAAGAACTGGCTGCGCGTTGTCGCCAAAAAGTTTGGGCCAGCCATGTGTCATGAACATCAATGCCGCAAGTACCCGCATGATGGTCCACGACAGGGTCTGACAGTTATCCGCGATTGCATTGAAGAGTCTTTCCAGAGATTTGCCAATTGCCATTGTTAAGGCTCCTTGAGAGTTTAATGTACCAAGCTGGGGCTGTGATCATCGCTGGGACAGTTTTGTCCACCTGCTGCCTGAAGCGAGAATAGACTTAATACCAGCAATGGGCTACCCTTTTTCGATTGATAGACGCCTCAGGATTACCGACACGCATGGCCGAGCTGCTGCGCCGCTTTACCAACCCCCGATTTGACCTCAGTCCCCAGGAACGCACCCTGGCGTGGCGTCTGCACCTGGATCTGCCGTTGCTGACTGCTTTGCTGATGCTCAGTCTGCTGGGCATGGTCGTATTGTACAGTGCCTCCGGTGAAGACATGGGCTCAGTGGTCAGGCAGGGCGTTCGTCTGGGGGTCGGCTTCACGGCGTTGCTGATCATTGCGCAGTTGCCGCCGCGTACCTTCCACTACTGGGCAGTTCCGCTATTTGCTGCAGGCGTTGTGCTGCTGATTCTGGTGCTGTTTTTTGGTTCGATACGCAATGGTGCACAGCGCTGGCTGGCCATTCCCGGGCTGGGCCTGTTTCAGCCCTCGGAGATCATGAAGCTGGCACTGCCGATTATGGTGGCCTGGTACTTCAGCAAACGCAGCCTGCCGCCGCGCTATACCGATATCCTGGTAGCACTGGTGATAGTGGCTATACCCAGTGCGCTGATTGCCAACCAGCCCGACCTGGGAACGGCAATTCTGGTTGGCATGGCCGGCATCATAGTGCTGTTCTTCGCCGGAATATCCTGGCGTATCGTCTCGTCGGCAGTAATCGCTGCCATGGTGGCAGCTCCGTTGATGTACATGTTTGTACTTGAGCCGTATCAGCGACGACGTGTGGATACTCTGTTCAATCCTGAAGCAGACCCGCTGGGCGCCGGCTGGAATATTATCCAGTCAAAGATTGCAATTGGCTCTGGCGGACTGTTTGGCAAAGGCTGGCTAAACGGCACGCAGTCTCGTCTCGACTTTTTGCCGGAATCGTCAACTGACTTTATTCTGGCGGTCATTGGTGAAGAGTTTGGATTCCTGGGTATTGCCATTCTGCTGGCGCTGTATATGTTCATTGTCGGGCGCAGCATGTTTATCGCCTGGCAGGCCCGCGAAACCTTTTCAAGACTGCTCGGTATCAGCCTGGGGCTGACCTTCTGTATCTATGTGGTGGTGAACATGGGTATGGTGTCAGGTCTGCTGCCGGTGGTTGGTGTTCCGCTGCCTCTGGTCAGTTATGGTGGTACCTCCGCGGTAACTCTGCTGGTGGGTTTCGGCATTCTGATGTCCATTCATACCCATCGTCGTCTGTTGCCCCCCTGACCGGCGACCAGCCGTTCGATTTTTCTCAAGTTATTGCTCCCGGCTGCCGTTAAGTAGTTGTGACAGCGATCAATTGCAGGGGAGCAAGGTGTCGTTATGATTTCGAATCTCAAGCTGCCATCCATTCCCGTTTTGGGGCTGATGGCCATTCAGTGCGTGTTGTTTGTATCAGGTATTGTGCTGTTTGAAGGCAGTTCGATGTGGCTGGTGCTGGCACTGGCGGCAATCGGCCTGGCGCTGACCGGCATGCTGATGCGCCCGGGCAGCACAGCGGTCTCTGACGAACTGTTGCAGGTGCTGCGGACCGTTAATGAGGCACAGGGCGACCTGTCTTTGCGCATGCGCGAGGCGGGCGATGCGCGCAGTGTCGAAACCGCAAAACTGTTCAATCAGTTTATGGAACGTTTGCGGGCAGCGCTGGAAGATCTGCGCAACCACAGTATCCATGTGACGCTGACGTCGGCTCAAGGCCGCAAGACTGCCGAGCAGGCCAGTGTCGATGCCGGCAAGCAGGAAGACTATTCCGAGATCATCTATAACTCCAGCGAAGAAACAGCAACGGCAATCGAGCAGCTGTCCCGCTGGACCAGCAACATTGCTGATCTCAACTCGCGCAATCTGACCACTGCCAAACAGGCTGTTGGCGAATTGCAGCAGGCCAATCGACAGATCAGCGGTGTCGGCGACATGATGCAGCAGTTCCATGGCACTGTGGCGCAGCTGGAAAGTACGTCAGAGAATATTCGTGTCATCCTCAGTACCGTCCAGGGCTTTGCTGCGCAGACCAATATGCTGGCGCTGAACGCCGCCATCGAGGCAGCCAGGGCAGGTGAACAGGGGCGCGGTTTTGCGGTGGTAGCCGATGAAGTGCGTGACCTGGCCGTGAAAGTCCGCGGTTCCGCAGATGAAATCGGTGCCCTGCTGGAAGACATGATTACCGTTGTGTCCCAGACCTCCACCGGCACCGAAAAAATGATCAGCGAGACAGCGCTGGCACGAACCTCAATCGACAAATCTGCCAATGACTTCCATCAGATGATGGACGGCTTTGAATCGAGTCAGGCTGACCTGCTGCAGGCCAGTTCCGCCGCTGAGCAACTATCCGTCAATAACAACGATATTCGTAGCCGCAGCCATGAAATACGTGATCTGGGTCACCGCATCCGTAAGGACATGGAACAGAACAACGCGCAGACGCACCAGCTGCTGGAGTCTACTGACAAGGCCTTGCACAAGCTTTGTCAGTTCCGTATCGGGCGAGGTGCACTTGAGGAAGTGCTGGAGATACTGGAGCATCGACGTGACCAGATTGAACCGGCGCTGGCCACTCTGCAGCGCAGTGGTGTGAATATGTTTGACCGTGATCACAAGCCGATTGAGGGTACCAATCCGATCAAATACGACGTGTCCTATGCCAGGTCCTTCCAGAAAGCCTGTCAGCATTTTATCGATCAGTGGGCCAGTGAGCAGGACGGTTCGCTGTACTGTCTGCCATTGGACAGCAAGGGCTATGTGGCGATTCACCGCAGTGAGCTGTCCCAGGAACCGACTGGCGACCCGAAGATCGATCTGGCCAGGAGCCGGCATATGCGCTTCTTCCAGAATCGCGACATTCCCTACATGGGTCGTTTCCGTCTGCAGAGCTACCTGCGCGACACCGGCGAAGTGATGTTCAACCTGTCGGTGCCGATCCATATCGATGGCAAGTACTGGGGCGGCCTGTTCCTCGGATTGCCGGCCGCCCGTCTGGGGCTGGATCTGTAGTGTGCGGCAGCGTCACTCGCGGGCGCTGTTGACCAGGGCGATCATGTCGACCGGATTCTGTGGTACCGGCACCTGGCGCCCGTTCACAAACAGCGACGGCGTTGAGCGGACACCTGCCCGGGTACCGCCACGCTGATCATTGCGGACTTTCTGCAACAGCGTATCGTCCTGCATATCCTGATGAGCCTGTTCGACATCCAGCTCAAGCTGCTCCAGATAACCATCGAATTCCGCTTCAACAGATGACAGGCCAGACCAGTAGGCCTGATTCATGAACAGCAGGTCATACATTTCCCAGAATTTGCCCTGGCGTCCGGCAGCCTCAGAGTACAGTGCTGCAGTCCAGGCAAATGGATGCGTGGTGGTCAGTGGATAGTGCCGGAACACCAGCTGAACATTGCTGGCAATCCGTGGCCAGGCCTGACTCATGACGCGGTGTTCGGTGGCGCATGCTGGACACTGGAAGTCAGCATAGACCACCAGCGTGGTGTCGGCTTCAGGGTTGCCGCGCACATGGTCTGTCGGCCCGATTTCGTCTGGTGGATAGACTTCACCCTGGCCCATCAAACCGTACAACACGCCAATCAATACCAGCGGCACGAGGATTACCATAGCCAGACGGGTCAGGTTTTTCTGCAGGGCTGCTTTTTTCTCGGCCGCCTGTTGTTTTTGTTCGCGAATCAGCCTCTGCTGTTCCCGTTTATTCATTGAGTCCTCCGTTGTCGGTATTGCGATTGACCGTTCTGGTTTCACTGATGATTTCGCCGTCCGCCAGTCGGGTTGTCAGTACGTCCCCCACAGAAACTGCTGCGACACTGGTGATCAGCGATCCGTCGTCCCGGCGCGTGATGCTATAGCCTCTTTGCAGGGTCTGCAACGGACTGATGGCGTCCAGATTGCGAGCCAGCATCTGCAGGGAGGTTCGCTTCTGCTGAAGCAGCCGATTGATCGAGCGGCCCAGGCGCTGCTCGAGCTGATCCAGACGCTGTGCCTGGTCCTGCAGGCGCCGCCCCGGATGCTGCAGGCGTCGTTGCAGCCAATCCAGTTGCTGCTGGCGCTGGCTCATTTGCCCCTGCATGGTCCGCACCAGGCGGGACTGAAAATTCTGTAAGCGCTGCAACAGCGCCTGCTGGTCAGGGCTCAGCAGCTCGGCCGCAGCCGATGGTGTCGGTGCGCGCACGTCAGCAGTAAAGTCAGCAATGCTGACATCAGTTTCATGGCCAACGGCGCTGACCACGGGCAGGTCGCTGCTGGCAATCGCTCGTGCCACCGCTTCGTCATTAAATGCCTGCAGATCTTCCAGTGATCCGCCGCCGCGCGCCAGCGTAATCACATCCAGGCTCAGTTCATCGGCCAGTCGATTCGCATCGGCGATTGCCTTGATAATGGCAGCGGGGGCATCCTGGCCCTGCACAGGGACAGGGAACACGGTTACCTGCATGGCGGGGTAGCGGCGCTGGAACACGCTGAGAATATCGCGGATGACAGCGCCGGTCGGGGAGGTGATGACGGCAACGTGACGACAGGGTTCCGGCAGCGGGCGTTTGCGGGCGCTGTCGAACAGGCCTTCAGCGCTGAGTTTGGCCTTGAGGGCATCAAACGCTTTTTGCAGCGCGCCGGCACCGGCATCCTGCAGTGACTCCAGAATCAGCTGATAGTCACCGCGCCCCTCGTACAGACTGACCTTGCCCTTGACGATGACGTGCATGCCATTGCTCGGCCGGAAGCGCACGCCGATATTGCGGTTGCGAAACATGGCACAGCGCACCTGGGCCTGACCATCTTTAAGCGTAAGATACCAGTGTCCGGATGACGGCACTGACAGATTGGAGATTTCGCCTTCGACCATGACGGCCGGGAAACAGTCTTCCAGCAGGCCGCGCGCCAGCCGGTTCAGGGTGCTGACACTGAGCACGGTGTTGTCCAGGGAAGCGGTCGGGGAGGCGTCAAAAGAGTCATTGATCATTACCGCAGTTTACCTCAGTGACTGTGATCTGTATAATCGCGTTTTTGTGGATAGGTGAAAACTTATGTTACGCATTGCTGAAGAAGCGCTGACATTCGACGATGTACTGCTTCTGCCCGCCCACTCCTCCGTGCTCCCCAAATCGGTCAGTCTGAGAACACGATTGACGGCCAGTATCGCACTGAACATTCCCCTGATGTCGGCGGCCATGGATACCGTGACCGAGGCCCGTCTGGCTATTGCCATGGCGCAGGAAGGTGGCATTGGTGTGATTCACAAGAACATGAGCATCGAGCAACAGGCCCGCGAAGTGAAGCAGGTCAAGAAGTTCGAGAGCGGCGTGGTCAAGGATCCGATTACCATTGCACCTGACGCCTCCATTAACGACCTGATTGCCCTGATGCGTGAGAATGACATCTCCGGCATGCCGGTCGTCACAGGGCGTCAGCTGGTGGGTATTGTCACCAGTCGTGATGTCCGGTTCGAGTCGAATCTGGAAGCGCGTGTTGACTCCATCATGACACCCAAGCCCAGTCTGGTGACGGTGAAGGAAGATGCCAGCCATGATCAGATCAAGGAGCTGCTGCATCAACACCGCATCGAAAAGATTCTGGTCGTCAACGACGAGTTCGAATTGCGCGGTCTGATTACGCTGAAAGATATCCGCAAGTCGGAAGATTTCCCCAACGCTTCCAAGGATCAGCAGGGCCGTTTGCGCGTTGCTGCTGCCGTGGGTACCAGTGCCGACACTGAGGACCGTGTCAGCGCCCTGGTCGAGGCAGGTGTGGATGTGATTGTAGTGGATACCGCCCACGGTCACTCCAAAGGTGTCATCGACATGGTACGGCGCATCAAGGGTCTGTATCCGGAGGTCGGTGTCATTGGCGGCAATATCGCCACGGCACAGGCTGCCCGTGATCTGGCTGCCGCCGGCGCAGATGCTGTCAAGGTCGGTATTGGTCCCGGCTCCATCTGTACCACCCGTATCGTCACTGGCGTGGGTGTTCCCCAGATTTCTGCCGTCTCCAATGTGGTGGATGCACTGAAGGACACCGATGTCTGCGTCATCTCTGACGGTGGTATCCGTTTCTCTGGTGACATCGCAAAGGTTATCGCTGCTGGCGCTCATGTCGTCATGATCGGCAGTCTGCTGGCGGGTACTGAAGAGGCGCCAGGTGAAGTTGAACTCTATCAGGGTCGCAGCTACAAGGCGTATCGTGGGATGGGCTCACTGGGGGCCATGTCACAGAGCCAGGGTTCCAGTGACCGTTACTTCCAGGATGCCGCCTCTGGCGTAGAAAAGCTGGTGCCGGAAGGCATTGAGGGTCGGGTACCCTACAAAGGCACCATGTCCGGCATTGTTCATCAGCTGATGGGCGGCCTGCGTTCCAGCATGGGGTATACCGGCAGCGCCGATATTGACACCATGCGCACCAAGCCTGAATTCGTGAAAATCACGGCCTCAGGCATGCAGGAAAGCCACGTGCACGATGTCAGTATCACCAAGGAAGCACCCAACTACCGCGTGAGCTAGAGCGGTCGCGATTCTAATGAACGCTTGTATTTCATCACCGTCGTCAGAGCCCTGGCGGCGGTGTTTTACTTATCAGGCAATGCCAATTCAGGAAATCCAGTTGTCATGACCCAGCAAAACATTCACAGCCAGAAAATCCTCATTCTTGACTTTGGATCACAGTACACGCAGTTGATAGCCCGCCGCGTTCGTGAGCTGGGTGTGTATTGTGAGATATGGGACCATCAGTGCACTGAGGACGAAGTGCGCAATTTTGCCGCGCAGGGCATCATCCTGTCCGGCGGTCCGGAAACGGCAACGCAGGCTGGCTCTCCACAGGCAGCAAAATACCTGTTTACATTAAACGTACCATTGCTGGGTATCTGCTATGGCATGCAGACCATGGCCGAACAGCTGGGCGGCAAGGTCGAGGCGTCGGACAAGTCCGAGTTTGGTTACGCCGAAGTGAATCTGCCATCCCCCGGTGCCTTGTTTGACGGCATCGAGGACCGCATCCTGACCGATGGCACTGCTCAACTTGATGTGTGGATGAGCCACGGTGACAAGGTCGTCAAGCTGCCACCGGACTTTGTGGTAACAGCCGAAACCAGCAGCGCACCGATTGCCGGCATGGCGAACGAAGAGAAGCGCTTCTATGGCGTTCAGTTCCACCCGGAAGTGACGCACACCTCGCAGGGTAAGCGTATTCTGGAACGCTTTGTGCGTCAGATCTGTGGCTGCGACGCTCTGTGGACCTCTGCCAATATCATTGAAGACGCCATCCGCACTGTGCGCGAACAGGTAGGCAGCGATCACGTGCTGCTTGGTCTCTCTGGTGGTGTGGATTCCTCGGTCGTTGCAGCACTGCTGCATCAGGCCATCGGTGACCAGCTGACCTGTGTTTTTGTTGACAACGGTCTGCTGCGTCTCAACGAAGGTGACCAGGTGATGGCGACCTTTGCCGAAAACATGGGCGTCAAAGTCATTCGTGTTGACGCGGAAGAGCAATTCCTGAGCCGACTGGCCGGCGTCAATGATCCTGAGAAAAAGCGCAAGATCATTGGCAATACCTTTATTGATGTGTTTGATGCCGAAGCCGCCAGGATCCCCAATGTAAAATGGCTGGCGCAGGGTACAATCTATCCGGATGTTATTGAATCTGCCGGTTCACGTACCGGCAAGGCCCACGTCATCAAGTCGCACCACAACGTCGGTGGTCTGCCGGAAGACATGGCACTGAAACTGGTTGAACCACTGCGCGAGCTGTTCAAGGACGAAGTGCGCCAGATCGGCCTTGAACTGGGCCTGCCATACGATATGGTTTACCGTCACCCGTTCCCCGGCCCGGGCCTGGGTGTCCGTGTGCTTGGCGAAGTCAAACACGAGTACTGCGAAGTGTTGCGCCGGGCCGACGCAATTTTCATCGAAGAGCTGCATAAAGCCGACTGGTACCACAAGACCAGTCAGGCCTTTGCCGTGTTCCTGCCGGTCAAATCAGTGGGCGTGGTTGGCGACGGTCGTCGTTATTCCTGGGTCATTGGCCTGCGTGCAGTCGAAACCATCGACTTTATGACAGCCCGCTGGGCGCATCTGCCCTATGAGCTGCTGGAAACTGTCAGCAACCGCATCATCAATGAAATCACCGATGTGTCGCGTGTGACCTACGATGTGTCGTCCAAACCACCGGCGACGATTGAGTGGGAATAAGGGCAGGGCAGGCGAATTGATTAATAGCGGCCATAAGCCGCTATTAATCGGTGCCTTGTTGTTCAGGACTCAGGCTCAAGCCTTGTTCATGCTCCTCAGAGGTCGTCAGCAGAGAGCAGGCCCGCAATTTCCGCCGGGGTAGCGCGAAGGGCCATGACGACCTGATTGAAGAAATCTACTTCACCGTAGCGGATCTCATCGTCACTGCGGATGACATCCGCCAGAGAGCTGATAATCACCACGCGTTCACTTTCGGTCAGTTTCTTGGTGGCCTTGGACAGATAGCGTACCAGGGGCTGCGATTCAAAAAGTTCTGAAGAGGCTGCGGTGAGAATGTCAGCTTTGGTGAACTCATCACCGATCTGCTCTTTGAGCACCGCCTTCACTTTCTCTATTTCTACAGACTCGATATTGGAGTCAACACGAATAGCCCGCGACAGGACCATGAGCAGGACTTCCTGAAAGAGTTCTTGCTTTTGATTGGAACTTCCATTGCTGATCAGGTTGCGAATGGAATCAAAGTTGATAATGCTCATGCTGGCTCCGTCTGGATCTTGTTTTTAATTGGTTAAGTACCTTATGACATGGGGCTTGCCTGCTCCATGGAAAACAGCAGACTAATAAGATTCTGCGCTTGTGTCCATATTAAGCCTTTCTTGAAGAGCGTTCCAGTTGGGAGTTGAACGCAATTTTTTGCACCTCATCCCACAGCCCATATTAATTCCCCTGCCACAGATGTAGAGTCTTGTATCCTATATCGAACTGTTCAGGGGGATGTATGTTCAGAAGAAGCATGGCAGTCCGGCTAAATCATATGCTGGCCGCACTGGGATTGTTAGCCTTGTCCCACACGGCCTCAGCCGCGGAAGTACTGGGTGTCACCTGTCAGACGCCGCCACCGGTGCATTGCGCCGACGGTGACTGTGCCAGCAAAACGGCAGTGCCTGGCAATGTCATCGAGACTGACAGCGGCAGGGAATACTTTCTCGATTACCCATGCGACCTGCAACCAGGGGAAGAAGTCACCTTCATCCTGAATATTCATGGTGCCGGTTCCATCGGCAACTGGCAGCGCCATTACTTCCCGGCCATGGACTACAAAGATTCTCATCGTCTTGTGGTAGCCACGCCCACTGCCGCTGGTTCGGCAAACATGGGTAGCGGCAGCGGCGTGCGTGTGTGGGCACCACAAACGGATGACGCGCACCTGCAGGCCATCACCGAGCAGGTCGTTGATGCCTTTGGCGCCGAGAACATCCGCGCCTTCTGGCTGGCAGGCCATAGTCAGGGCGGCATGACCTCGCGTCGCCTGGTCTGCACCGACTTCTTTGCGGACAAAGTCGACGGCATGCTCAGTCTGTCGGGTGGTCGTATCGGCCAGGCACCCTTTGTGGATAATTTTGGACCTCCGATGGCAGACGGTACGCCTCCGCCGTCGCGCCCACGAGGAATGGCGGAAGAGACGCTGCCCAACTGCGATTTCTCCCATATTTTTGCAATTGGAGAGTATGAGATCGAATCGCTGCCCGACAGCTCACCCTGGGCAGAGCGCTATCAGTGTGATGCCCGTGAGCAAACGCAGGTCGTTGATACCGAGCGAGGCTGGGTCTATGACAGCGGGCGTGCCGGCTTCCCTGTATGGGGCGTGGAGGCACGTCCAGGTACAGCGGATGTTTACGAATATCCGAATTGCGAGGATGGCCGGGTAGTAGCTGATGTGGTGCGGCTGGACAAAGGTCACACGGAAGGCCTCGAGCCCAATGTCACTGAGCGCATTGTTGAGCTGATGGTTTCAGCCAGCGGTGGCAAGATCAAGTCATCGCAATAACAGCTCTCTGAAACTGGCGCGGCTGGTGTCTGCTCGGCGCCAGCCGGCGCCAGTCTGTCCAGATTCTCCTTTTTGCCGAAACCGCTCGTGTCCGCAGGTCGTAATAAGGTAACCTTCGCCATGCGAATGATACCCAAATGACCTTAATGCAGAAGGAGAACACCATGCTTCGTCAATCGCTCTCGGCTTTTGTACTGTTGGCCGGATTGCTTATTGGCTCCTCAGCCATGGCCCAGTGGACGCTGGATAACGACCAGTCCAAGCTGAGCTTTGTAACCATCAAGGCCGACCATGTCGCCGAAGTTCACACATTTGATCGGCTTGCCGGCAGCATCAATGCCTCTGGTGAAGTCAGCATTACCATCGAGCTGGCCAGCATCAATTCCCTGATCCCTATCCGCGACGAGCGCATGCAGGCGATGTTGTTCGAAACCAACCTGTTCCCTGAAGCCATGGTCAGTGGCTCGGTCGACATCGCCGATCTGCGCGCGATGGAGCCGGGTGAATCCCGCGCCTTGACGCTGGATGTGTCGCTTGATCTGCGCGGCGACGCCCGCGACTATCCGGCGGAAATTCTGGTGACGCGAACCCAGAACGGTGTCGTTGCCTCAACGCTGAAACCAATTCTGGTGACGGCGGACAATCATACGCTGGCTGCCGGTGTTGAAGCTCTGCGCGAAATCGCGGGTCTGCCCAGCATTTCCCGTGCGGTTCCTGTGAGCTTTACAGTGGTTTTTGAATAAGCTGCTATGAGCCCGAGTTGCCTCCGCAGCAGGGCTGCTGCGGAGGCAACATATCCATTTTGCTTAACGTTACCGCGAATACTGTCCCTGTTCAGGAGTCTTCCCGATCGCGGTCGTGCAGGGTTGTCACCAGATCGGCATCAAACACCCGACCTTCGAACAGTTCAATATCGATGTTGCCGGTAACAGACACAACATCCCCTGGCGTGATTTTCTGATACCCCTCGTCATCAAGCGGGTTATAGGACATTTCATCAACATTGACGGTGATCATCTGCGCGCCGCTGGCCAGCCGGAATTGTTCGGCTTCGGCATCGACGCTGCTGACCATGCCCTGAAAAGTGGTGTCGGACACATTGACCGGGCCGACATCGACGAAGCTGTCTTCCTCATCCAGGGCGCTGGCGTAGAAGTATGTCCCCAGATGTTCCACGTAGACACTGGATGCCTCCAGCGTGGTCAATTCGTAGAAGTCATCATCAATCAGCCCGGATACCGTTACACGGTCACCCGGCATCAGCTTGTAGCCATCGGCGTCACGATCACCATCATCCATTTCGACAAAAACACTGCCCTGACCATAGTCCAGTAGGAACGAGTCCGGGGAAACACTCTCGACAGTGCCGTCAATACTGATCCAGGTGCTGTCCGGCTCAATATACGGGTTCTGCGCTAAAGCGGCAGACGCAAGGAGCACAGAACTGATTGAAGTCAAACAGGCGAGACGTTGAGAACGTTTCATTACGACCTCCTTCATTTCTCTTGGCTTCCTAGTTTGGATGTCAGCCGCCACACGCCGCGGCCATGCGTCGGCAGGTGGGGGATTTTCTGACACGCTTACTTCGGTTGACAGGAAACAGGCGGCTAAGTTTCCTGGGTCAGCACATTTGCTTGTGAAAATACAAATGAGAATGATTCGCTTTACAGTTAGTGTTTGTGCTGCTATATTTCGCGCCATTCTTGTTCATGTTTTAACGTTACTCAGGTGTGTCCCCCATGAAAACAGACTCTGCTACCCGAACTGCAGCTCTCATTCCTTTGCTCGCCGGATTTTCCCTGTTACCCCTCCACTCGGCCATAGCGGCTCAGGACGAGCCAGCGTTCCAGGAAGAAATCATCATCACCAGCATCCGCGCCGACCGCAACAGCCGCGGTGCCACCGGTCTGGATCTTGATGTGGCAGAGACGCCGCAGTCGCTGACCATTCTGGATGCCGAGACGCTGGAGAGCTTTGGTCTGGAAGACATCAACAGCATGCTGAAGCTGACGACTGGCGTGAATGTGGATTCATCCGAGACAGATCGTACCTATTACAACGCGCGTGGATTCGATATCACCAGCATGCACGTGGATGGCGTCGGTATGCCGTTTGGTGAACTGGTGGTGGGTGACATTGACACCGCAATCTATGAAAAAGTCGAAATCATCCGTGGTTCCAATGGACTGATTACCGGGCTTGGCAACCCGTCAGGCACCATCAATTACGTCCGCAAGCGTCCAGGCAATGAATTTGCCATGAGCACTCGCCTGACAGTAGGGCGCTGGGATACCCGACGAGCCGAGTTCGATATTTCCACGCCGCTGGTCGAATCCGGGCGCTGGGCAGCCCGTTTTGTGGGTGTCGCCCAGGATGGCGAAAGCTGGCTGAACAACTATGCCAATGACCGCGCGGTGGGTTCGCTGGTCATTGACGGTCAGATTGGTAACTCAGTCACAGTAGCGCTGGGTTATACGCGCCAGGACAACAACAGCGACGCACCGCTGTGGGGTGCCTCGCCGATGATCTACAGCAATGGCCAGCAACTGGATTTTGATGTTTCGACCTCAACCGCCATGGAATGGTCCTACTGGGACACGCTGTCAGAGCGTTCCTTTGTCGAACTCGGCTGGCAGTTGGCTGATGACTGGCGTGTCGAAAGTTCAGTGACGCATATTGATTACGCTGACAATTCCGAAGTGTTCTACGTTTACTCCAACACTGGCCTGGATGCTGACAGCGGGCTGGGCATGCTCAGCTACCCCGGCAAGTTTGACGCTAGTGAAGAGTCATTGATCTGGGATACCTCACTGCAGGGCAGTTTTCAGGCCTTCGACCGCGAACACGAACTGAATCTGGGTGTCAGCCTGGCTGACCAGGATTCAGGTTCCCTGGACCATACTGCACTGAGTGGTTTCCAGGCCATGCCGGCATTCCCTGGCTGGCAGGGTAACGAAGTGGCGCGCCCAAGCTGGGATACGCCGTATCAGGCGGCTGAGGAAGACACTCAACTGAACCGGCTCTACGGCTCGCTGCTGCTGTCGATGACAGATCGCTTCAAGGTGATTCTGGGCATGAACGTGGTGGACTACGAAAATCGTGGCGTCAGCTGGGGTGTCTCCACTGACTCTGACGAAGATGGCAGCAGCCCTTACGTCGGATTCACCTGGGAACTGCTGGACAGCCTGAATCTGTACGCCAGCTACAGCGACATCTACCAGCCACAGTACTACCTGGACATGGATCTGCAGCCGCTGGGTTCAGCGGAAGGCAAAAGTTATGAGGCGGGCCTGAAAAAGCAGTTTGATTCCTCATGGCTTGCCACGGTCGCAGTATTCAAGACCGAGCAGGAAAATCTGCAGGAATTCGTACGTTATGGCGATGGTGACGGTATCGACGACACCGACTACAGCGACGATTTTGATTTCGCCATGTATCGCGGTATCAGCGTCGACTCCACGGGCATCGAGCTGGAAGTTGCCGGTGAAGTGGCAGAGGGACTGCGGCTGCAGGCCGGTTATACCTATCTGCAGCTGGAAGATCCTAATGGTGATGAGACGCGCACATTCATCCCGCGCAATACCTTCAAGATGCTCGCTGACTGGCGCCCGGTATGGCAACAGCGCCTGGCGCTTGGACTGTCCGCGCGCTGGCAGGATGATATCTATTTTGACTCTGCCTACGGGCGCATCAGTCAGGATGCCTATGCGGTCATCGGCGGTTACGCACGTTACGACGTGAGCGAGTCGCTGGCGGTCTCTCTGAACGTCGACAATGCCCTGGATGAGAAGTATTTGAGCTCGGTCAAGTTTGAACAATCGTATTATGCGGCGCCGCAGAACTACAGTCTGTCAGTGGACTGGCAATTCTGAGAAATCTGATACCACGTTAAACGGAGTTCAAGCACGTGAACAAACTTCTGTTCAAAGTACACAGTTACCTGGCTCTGCTGGCTGTTGTGCCAATTCTCATTGTTTGTGTGACCGGCAGTATTCTGGTCTTCAAGCATGAAATTGATTCTCTGCTGAGAGGGGAGCATGTTCGCGTCGAGCCTCAGTCCCAGCGAATGCCACTGGACTCCCTGATGGCATCGGTCAATCAGGCTCACCCTGACTACGAAGCGGTTGGCTGGACCCTGTTTCAGGATCCTGGCCGAGCCGATCAGATGTACGTCATGGAAAAAGGCACCAGTGACTGGTCGTATGTATTCCTCAACCAGTATACGGGCCAGGTGTTGCAGGAACCGCAGCTCTACGATCAGTTTCTGACCGACTGGCTGCTGGAGCTGCATTTCAACTTCCTGCTGCATGATGCCGGCATGCTGGTGACATCATTTTTTGCTGTCCTTTTAATGTTGCTGGGTTTCACTGGAATCTACCTGCACCGCAAATTCTGGAAAAACTTCTTCACGCTGCGCTGGAAAAGCCGGCTGGTTGTTTACTTCAGTGACATGCACAAACTGGTCGGTGTCATTGCGTCGCCGGCACTGATCATTCTGGCCTTTACCGGTATCTGGTGGAATGTTGTCGCCTACCTGTATGAGATGCAGGAGCATGCGGACGGCAGTGAGCATCACGTCATGGTTGACCGTCTTTATGGGGATCAGGTGTCATTTGATGCGATTGTTGCATCAGCCGAGCAAAGGATAGCGGGTTTTGAGGCAACCTATCTGACCCTGCCGTACGAGCCCGGCGTTGATATCCAGGTCTGGGGCGATGTTCCCACCGGTAATATTCTGACCAGTGAGTATTCCAGTGTGGTAACTTTTGATGAGTCTACCGGCGATTGGCTGTCTACTTATGACATCCGTGAAGCTACTACCGGCGCGGTCATTGTCGACAGTTACCGGCGACTGCATTTCGGAGACTTTGCCGGCCTGCTTTCAAAAGCGCTGTGGGCATTGCTGGGTCTGTCGCCGGTGCTGTTGTCAGTCACTGGTCTGACCTTGTGGTGGAAACGCCGCAGCCAGCGTCAGCGAGCCCGCGAGAAACGTCGTGAGAAACTCGAACTGGCAAATGCCTGAAACCAGCATGCAGTCTCAGTTGGAGAGAGCTGCCTGAATACCCGGTTCGGGGCGTCGTGAGGCGCCCCAGCTGTTTTCCACCATCGATATCACATCGTTCAGTTCCTGCTCGCTGACATCTGCCAGCGCTCCGTGCTCGAGCGGATCGTAATGGAAAATGTAGAGCCGAGATGCAAACTCCGCAAACGCCAGCGATGATTCACCAAATCGTTCTCCGTGACCGGCTGTGCTGACCTTCACGCCATTACCCCAGTCCTGTCCGCTGTCATTATTGGGATTAAAAAAGTACACCCGCGTCGTTCCCTGCGGATCCACCGTCGCCCGGATAATCGTAATGGCATGCCAGCCAATGAATCGCGCTGCGCTGTCGGTGACGGCAATGCCAGCGGGCTGAGGATGAATCACCGGCTGATTGCCGTTGTAGGACGGGTGGTAGTGCGCGTAAAAGTGACGATAGAAACTTTCCAGTTCGTGCAGATGGCCAGTGCCGACATCAACATTGATACGAAAACCGCGTCCGGTCCACCAGCCATGAAATTCGGGGTTTATCCACTGATGCGGGTCGCCATCGCGGCCAATGCAGTGGCGTCCCATTTCCGCGTATATCCTGTCCAGATGCGGTACCACCAGCAGCGAGACTGGATCGAGGTCCAGCGGCAGTGTCTGCGCGACGCCACTCAGGCTCTCACGAGATGAAATGGGTTTGCCTTCAAAGTGCATGACAATTTCATCATCGCGGGCTGCCCAGGTCACCATCTGCAGCAGATAGTCCGGATCGTTGTAGGACCACATCGACAGGGCGCGCGCCGACTGGCAGGTGGGGTTGTTGCCCTGGCCAACACCAAGCGGCAGGCCCAGCATGCAAAGCACACCTTCCATCAGCCGGGCCCGATGCGGGACTGCGTCGCCAAACGCTGCTGACAGACGCGCCTGCGACCATGGCGCGAGCTCCAGACCCAGCTGACGCCAGAGTGCGGGTGCTACCGGTGGCTGATAGAAAATACCGCGCTCCAGCGTCAGTGCCAGTCCATAGATACCCTGTGCGGTTTCTGGAAACAGACAGTTGTCGATAATGCTGTGTACCAGCTCATGAAAGCACAACAGGCAGTCACGCCCGGTTGCAGACAGGCCCAGGGCTTCGGCTAGCAGCTGATCACCATGCTGGGCCACCTGCTTCAACAGGACAGCATGATAGGGGGATACCAGTCCGGTGTCGTGCATGGCACGGGCAAAGCCGGTCGCTTCGTACTGCAGGGCGGCGGTATCCATGGATTCCAGGCGTTGCTGATAGACTTCGACGCCTGGGTCTTCATGGCATGCCTGAGTTGGGCCAAACAGTGCGCTGACCAGCCGGTTGGCACCCTGGCCGCTGCTGCCCAGATCTATCTCGGGGTTGGCCTGGCACAGGCTGATCTGCGTGATCATCTGTTTGACCGGGTCGACCTGGATGGGCCGCTGCTGCAGAATTCGCCAGATCTCATTGATCAGTTCATCAATGATGTGTTCAAAACCGATGCGCGCCGCCAGATGCTGCAGCAGCAGGCTGGGAATCAGCGCCAGGCGTCCCTGAGTTTCGCGCTCCGATTCACCTGTCGAACCGAATAGAATGGGCAGGTTCAGTGCCAGTACCTGGGTCAGAAAATGCTTTGCAGCCACCGCGCTCAGGGATGGGTGCTGGTACCGCGATTTGGCTACAGCCAGCATGCGCAGTTCGCTCAGGGCCTCGATCACCAGCAGTGTGGCATCGCTGCCACGCAATGACTGCCCGCTTAGTGACGGCACCAGGATCGCAGGTTGCGCCCAGTCCGAACCTTCAAACACACCGGCCTCTTCAAGCGCTTCGGCGCGCTCCTCGATTGCTGCGCAGCCGCCTGGTTGCTGCAACACGCGGCGCGCAAGGTCGACGACGGGCTGCAAGCGCGCGGGTTTGGAAAAATCGGGTGCGCGCGCCAGTTGTAGGGTGGCCGCGTCCAGTTTTTGCAGCAAACCTGCCATTAGATCATCCGACAAGACGGTAACTCCTGCTGGTGGTGCCTAGATGTAATAGTCCAGCTCTTCCTGAGCCTTCAGTGTTTCATGCATCTTCTGTGCGTCATCACCCCGAAAGTACACCAGTCCCCAGTGTGTGCCAAACGCTGTGCGTTTGGTAACTGTTTCTTCCAGGGGGGGTGTCAGCTCATGCGACTCAAAGTACGGGTTATCCTCGACCTCTTCGGGGATGACCAGCTGGCTCACCACGCGGCGACGCGGATAGACACCAAAGCAGCCGGCGTAACCGTCAGCATCTTCGATTTCTCTCGGGAAAAATGCCTGAACCTCTTCCGCAGTGGCCTTGGGGTCGAATACCAGCATGCTGGCCTGATAGGCGTTGAACCCATACACGCGCTCAAGCAGCTCGAATACCTTGAAACCCGGCGGACGGTAGGCTACCTCGCCAAAGTACATTTCGCCATCGCTGGTCACAAAGTATTCCGGATGAATCAGGCCGAACTCGATATCGAAGGCCTTGATCAGCTTTTCGATCTGGGCGCGAATCTGAGGACGGTATTTTTCCAGCTCTGGCGAGGCCGGTACGAATACAGAGTAGCCAAGTGTCACATACTCAGAGATATTCAGGAATACGATCTTGCCATTGTGGATCCAGGCCTCTACTGCAAACTCCCAGCCATCCAGGTGCGATTCCATCAACACCGGAAATTCCTCATCGGGAATGGAGTCGACCTCATCGGGGGTTCGAATCACGCGGTGTCCCAGGCAGCCTGCTTTGTCGAAGGCTTTTAAGTGAATCGGATCGTTGGGGTCGCCGTCCAGTTTCAGCAGGGTCTGATTGACGCGCTTCAGGAACCGAACAACGTCCTCCTTGTCGTGCGCCTCTTCAAAGATGCCGACGCGAATGCCGCCCAGCTGCGCCCGGCGCTTCATCAGTGCCTTGTCCCGTAGCAGTAGAGACTGGCCGTAGAGGCGGGGGTTGTCGAGCAGTACCGAGTTAATGGCACCAGCCCACTCGACTGTTTCCTCATACAGGGGGATGGCTATATCGACACCCATTTCCTTCAGGGTTTCAGCGATCTCCATGGATCGGTCATTGAGCCTTTCAAAGTTCCAGGACAGATAGGGAATATTGTGTTTCTCACAGTATTCCTCGGCCCAGTCAGGAGCGACCACCACATAGCGGCGGTCGAACGTCTCTGCCGCCTCTACAGCGTTGAGGCTCCAACCCAGTAGCGCGATATACCCTTTATTGGGGTCTTTGTTCATGCCAATACCTTACCCTTGATGCCAGCAGCTGCCGACATTTCACTTTGAATTTCAATGATTTCGGATACCACTTTACCTTAGTTGGCAAGCAGTTGCACGGTGCCTGGTGACACAGATAAGCCTGGAGTCGGGCGAAGCCTGGGTCGAAATCAGCGAGTCGACAGGAGTCCGCAGCGACGAAACCAGATCTCCAGAGGTAGTGTCACCAGTGGCGGAATGGCCGCCAGCAAAGCGAGCAGACTCATCTGCCAGGACCAGCGCAGGCGCGCGCTGCAGTAGACGCTGACGATCACATAAATGATAAACGCGCCGCCATGCAGTCGGCCAAACAGCCACACTCCCAGGTCAGTTGTTTCGGTGACATATTTCAGGAACATGCCCACCAGCAGGCCAGCCCAGGTGAGGGCTTCAAAGAGTGCAACGACTGAAAACAGTCTGCCTGCCGGAGACAATGGAAGATGGGGCATGAGGTTTGACACTCAGGTTGCGGGAACAAGCGCGCCATTATGCCGGTGCGTGCTTGCCGGATCAACGCCACCTGACGGCAGGCAACGAACTGGCCAGCACCCGTAGCTACTGCACACAGACCGCTCCTGACGGTATAATCGCCGGCTTTTAAGCACGGACGAGATATCAGCCAGGAGTTCAGTCATGCCCGCTTACCGTTCCAAGACCTCAACCGCCGGCCGCAACATGGCTGGTGCCCGTTCGCTCTGGCGTGCCACTGGCATGAAAGACGAGGACTTCAGCAAACCCATAATTGCGATTGCCAACTCCTTTACGCAGTTTGTACCCGGGCACGTGCATCTTAAGGATCTGGGTCAGCTGGTGGCGCGAGAGATCGAAGCGGCCGGTGGTGTCGCCAAAGAGTTTAATACCATTGCTGTCGACGATGGCATTGCCATGGGACACGATGGCATGCTGTATTCACTTCCCAGTCGCGACATTATTGCTGACTCGGTGGAGTACATGGTCAACGCGCATTGCGCAGACGCGCTGGTATGTATCTCCAACTGCGACAAAATCACCCCCGGCATGCTGATGGCTGCCATGCGACTGAATATTCCAGTGATCTTTGTGTCCGGTGGACCGATGGAGGCCGGCAAGGTACAGCTGGCAAGTCCGGAAACCCAGACCATCGAGATCCGTAAACTGGACCTGATTGACGCCATGGTCATGGCCGCCGACGACAAAGTGTCGGATGCCGAGCTGGCAGAAGTCGAACGCTCTGCCTGTCCGACCTGCGGCTCCTGTTCCGGCATGTTTACTGCCAATTCCATGAACTGCCTGACCGAGGCGCTGGGGCTGTCATTGCCTGGCAATGGCACAGTGGTGGCCACGCATGCCGACCGCGAAAAGCTGTTCCGCCAGGCAGGTCGTCAGGTTGTGGAACTGTGCCGCAAGTACTACGAGCAGGAGGACGCCTCCGTGCTGCCGCGCTCTGTTGGCTTCAAGGCCTTCGAAAATGCCATCGCACTGGATATCGCCATGGGCGGTTCCACCAATACCATTCTGCATCTCCTGGCGATTGCGCAGGAAGCCGAAATTGATTTCACCATGGCGGATATCGATCGCATGTCGCGTGATCTGCCGCAGCTGTGCAAAGTGGCGCCCAATACCAACAAGTACCACATTGAGGATGTTCACCGTGCCGGTGGCATCATGGCCATCCTGGGCGAGCTGGACCGTGCGGGCAAGCTGCACACCGATGTGCCCACTGTCCACGCGCCAACCATGAAGGATGCGCTGGATCAGTGGGATATCGCCCGCAACCCCAGTGAAGAAGTGAAAACCTTTTATATGGCAGGACCGGGTGGCATTCCGACCCAGGTTGCCTTCAGTCAGGACACGCGCTGGGAGAGTCTGGATACTGACAGAGCCCAGGGCTGTATCCGTTCCTACGAGAATGCCTTCAGCAAAGAAGGGGGGCTGGCGGTTCTTTTTGGCAACCTGGCTGAGAACGGCTGTGTGGTCAAAACGGCAGGCGTCGATGACAGCCTGATGGTGTTCGAAGGTCCGGCTCATGTGGTGGAAAGCCAGGATGAGGCGGTACGCAATATCCTCGATGACAAGGTTAAAGCCGGGGACGTCGTTGTTGTGCGCTACGAGGGTCCGAAAGGCGGGCCTGGCATGCAGGAAATGCTGTATCCGACCAGTTACATCAAGTCCAAAGGCTTGGGCAAGGCCTGCGCCCTGCTGACCGATGGGCGCTTCTCCGGGGGTACATCCGGTCTGTCTATCGGCCACTGTTCGCCCGAGGCAGCGGCCGGTGGCAATATTGGTCTGGTGCGCAATGGCGATCGTATCCGCATCGACATCCCCAACCGGCGTATTGACATGCTGGTCAGTGATGAGGAGCTGGCTGCACGCCGCGCCGAACAGGACACGCTGGGCTGGAAACCGGCCGAGCCACGGCCACGCAAGGTCTCGGCGGCGCTGAAGGCTTACGCCATGCTGGCAACCAGCGCTGACCGTGGGGCTGTCCGGAATCTGGAGCTGCTCGACTGAGCAGGCCGTATTGGTGACAGACATGCCTGGCTGCGCTAAGGTGTCAGGCCCATACTTGATGTATCAGGAGTGGATTATGCGTTTGCAGACATTGAATTTGACCGCCGCTGTTTCGCTGGCACTGTTTTCGGTATCTGCCGTTCAGGCCGATGACGCCCAGAAGCTGCAGGAACTGATTACCGCAGATCATCGCGATCCGGCGAACATCGAGCGCAATCAGTACCGAAACCCGGTTGAGACGCTGCAATTCTTCGGCATCGAATCTGACATGACGGTTGTTGAGGTATTGCCGGGCGGCGGCTGGTATACAGAAATTCTGGCGCCGTTTTTGAAAGAGCATGGTACGTACTACGCGGCCCATTTCTCACCGACCTCAGGAATTTCCTATCAGCCACCCATGCTGGAGCGCTACCGCCAGAAACTGGCCAATCACAATGAGATCTACGATGAAGTCATTGTGACCCGGCTGCATCCGCCCGCCGATACTGAAATCGCTCCCCCGGGCTCTGCGGACATGGTGCTGACCTTCCGCAATGTGCACAACTGGATCATGGCCGGGACGCAGGAAGAGCACTTCGAAGCCTTTTATCGCGCCCTCAAGCCGGGTGGTGTTCTGGGTGTGGTCGAGCACCGCGCGCCAGAAGGCAGTGGCATGGATGTGATGGAAACCACCGGTTATGTGACCGAGGCTTATACCATCGAGCTGGCACAGGCTGCGGGTTTCTATCTGGAAGAAAAATCGGAAATCAATGCCAACCCGCTTGATACTGCAGATCATCCATCTGGCGTCTGGACGCTGCCGCCAACGCTGCGGCTGGGTGATGAGAACCGTGATACTTACCTGGCGATCGGTGAAAGCGATCGAATGACGCTGAAATTCAGAAAGCCGGAGTAGTGGCCAGTCAGTCGCCGTGAACCAAAAAGCCCGCCAATCTGGCGGGCTTTTTTTTGCCACCTGAATTTGCAGGCAGCTCCAACACAGCAGTTTCAGTCATTAAATATTGTGCAAAGCAGCGCGAGCAATCATCCAGACACCCATACCCATCATCATGAGATTCTCGGTCAATGAAACAAAGCCAAGTGGCACCTTGCTGTCACCGCCAACGCAGGCACATTTCAGGGTCCGCTTGTCGATATACACTGCTTTAAAAACTGAGACGGCGCCAACACTACCGATAAACAGCGCGACCGGTGCTGAGATCCAGACCAGCGCCCCTGCAATCATCAGCAGACCAGCCAGCGTTTCCCCAAAAGGGTAGAGGTAGGCGTATCCAACATAACGCTGCGCCAATAAATCATAATTGAGAAACATGCTGGAGAAGGCTTCGACATCCTTTAACTTCTGCAAACCCAGCAGCGTCATTGCGCCTGCCACAAACCATTCAAATGTTCGTCCGGTAATCACAGAATCTGCCGTGGTCCAGCTGATGGACATCGCCATCAGTGCTGCAACGAGAAAGAGCGTGATGACTGGTCGGTAGCTTAGCCCCTCATCGTCGGCTGACTCTTTTCCGAAATGCTGGCGCAGGGCTTCATAACCGCCGATGCGCTCGCCACCGATGAATGTCTGCGGTGTGGTATCCACATCGTGTTTATTTTTGAAGGACTCAACATCCTCTCTTGATCGCAGTTTGTGATCCTCTACCTGGTAACCCTGGCGCCGTAACAGATGGCGGGATTTCAAGCCAAATGGGCACAAGTGCCCGGGCATGTCCATGCGATACAATGTTGCGCTTTTCTTGTCAGTCGTCTCGTTTGTCATGGTACCTCATAATAAAACATCCTTACTGAAGAGACTGTCATACAGTCGGTGAGTTCCCCGAGTTGACTCTTGCTGTGTCCCGCTTTTTGACATACCTTCAGCATTATTCACAAAAATTCAGGCTGGTAGCTTATGCCACGTTGGCAATGGGTGCTGATGCACCTTATCAGGCGGCTTTGGGTGCGGGCTACTCTGCTTGGCGTACTGGGTGTGGCAGCAGCGATGATTGCCACCACAGCTGATACGCTTATCCCCATCAGTTTTCCGTTTACCATCGAAGCGGAATCGATTGATCGCATACTCAATATCCTTGCGACCAGTATGCTGGCGGTTACCACATTTTCACTGAGTGTCATGGTGAGCGCCTATGGTGCCGCGTCCACCAATGTCACGCCGCGCGCCATAAAACTGCTGACTGAGGACCATACCACGCAGAACGTTCTGTCCGCCTTTGTTGGTTCATTTCTTTTCAGTGTAGTTGGCATTATTGCGCTGCAGGTTGGCGCCTACGGCGATCAGGGTCGCATTCTGCTGTTCGCGGTCACGCTGGGTGTGCTGGCACTGGTGGTCATTTCGTTGTTGCGCTGGATCGATCACCTGACAAGGTTCGGGCGTGTTGGCGAAACAACCGCACAGGTCGAGCAGGCTACGCGACGTGCCATGGACGAGTATCTTCGCGAGCCCTGTCTGGGAGGGCAGCCGCGAATTGACGCAGATCTCGCCGACGTCGATACAACTGCGCAGGTTTGTGCTGCACGTATTGGATACGTCCAGCATATCGACATGTCGGCGCTGACCGAATGCTGCGAAAAAATGTCCGTCAGAATTTTCCTGTCCGTTGTTCCAGGTGCCTTTGTCTACAAAGGGGCTGTACTGGGCTGGTTCGAGTGTGACAACAGCAGCGAAGTTGACACCGCTGCGCTGAGCGCTGCCATCTGTGATGCGGTAACTATTGACGATGATCGCAGCTTTGATCAGGATCCCCGGTTTGGTCTGGCGGTGCTCAGCGAAATTGCCTGCCGCGCCCTTTCGCCCGGTGTCAACGACCCGGGCACCGCGATCGATGTTATTGGACGGCAGACGCGATTGCTGTCGCGGTGGGCCGAAGGGCCATCATCGGCGAACACAGACTCAGATTCTCGTAGTACCAGCGCACCAAGATATCCGCGGGTCTACATTCCGGCGCTTAGCACAGCAGACCTGTTTGAAGATGCGTTCATGCTGATTGCCCGGGATGGTGCGGCGCTTGTCGAGATTCAGTTGCGCCTGCAAAAAGCCTTGCGGGCTCTGGGAGAACTGGGCGATACCCCGTTTCGGGAAGCGGCCAGCAAACAGTCGTTGCTGGCTCGCGATCGCGCCATGCAGGCACTGACGCTGGAGGCTGATCGCGAGCGGGTCCTGGCCGTGCTTGAAACGCCAGCCGAACATGGGCAGCCATCGACACACGATAAACAGTGATGCAAACGATATATGCAGCAGGAGGGAGTCATGGCAGAAAACAGTGACCTGGATACCCTGGCGGTGCCTGAGTTGCTGGCGCCTGCGCAGCCGGAAGATCAATTCTGGATGGAGCAGGCTCTGCTGCTGGCTGACCAGGCTGCCCGGGTGGACGAAGTGCCGGTTGGAGCGGTTGTGGTGTATCAGGGTGCGATTATAGGGCACGGCTTCAATCAGCCCAGGCGCAGTCACGATCCCACCGCGCATGCCGAAATCATGGCCCTGCGTGAAGCCAGTCACAGACTTGGTAACTATCGTCTGCCCGACTGCAGTCTCTATGTGACAATCGAGCCCTGCACCATGTGCTTCGGCGCCATTATTCATGCCCGCATAGCCCGACTTGTGTACGGCGCAGAGGAGCCGCGTTATGGCGCGGTCATCAGCGGTCAGCGCCTGCTGGCGCAGGGCCAGTACAACCACAAGTTGGCGGTGACAGCAGGGGTACTTGCCGAGCCCAGCGCCGAGCGGATGCGCCGGTTTTTCCGCGAGCGCCGTCGCTAAGCTCTTCGATTAGCCAGTCCAGAAGCCACCATATGGCGACAATAGTCTGATTTTTCAGGGCGACTCCTGTATAATCGTCGCACCCGAATGCCGGCGCGTCTGTGTCCGGTAACCTGCATCCCTGACCACCAACTTGTAAGGCTATCTGACACAATGCTAGTTCTTCCCGGCAGCACCGCTCATTCCGACTTCAGACTTCGCAAACTGCTCCGCGGCGTTCAGCAGGACCTGCCAGCAGTAACGGCAATTCACTCGCGATTTGTCCATCTGGTTGACTGCGACGCACCCATGGCAAGCGAGCAGCTGGAGATTCTGGGACAGTTACTTGCTTATGGCGACATGGCAGAAGAAACGCAGGGCAGTGCCCAGGGCGTGTACCGGCTGGTTGTGCCGCGCCCGGGCACCATCTCGCCCTGGTCGAGCAAGGCGACTGACATTGTCCGCAATTGTGGTCTGACAGACGTTGCCCGCCTGGAGCGCGGCATTGAATGGCATGTCACGGTCGAAGGCTCGCTGAGCGATGATGAGCTGATACTGCTTGATACCCACCTGCACGACAAGATGACCCAGGCCGTCCTGAATGAAGTGGAGCAGGCCGCTCAGCTGTTTACCCATGCCGAGCCGGCCGCCATGGCGCAGGTTGATGTGCTGGGCAAGGGCCGTCAGGCGCTGGTGAGCGCCAACCGTGAGCTCGGTCTGGCGCTGGCCGATGATGAAATCGATTATTTGGTGGAGGCCTTCACTAACCTTGGCCGAAATCCCAACGATGTAGAGCTGATGATGTTTGCTCAGGCCAATTCCGAGCATTGCCGGCACAAGATATTTAACGCCAGCTGGACTATCGATGGCATAGATCAGGATCTGTCGCTGTTTGCCATGATCCGCAACACGCACGCCAAATCTCCGGACAACGTTCTGTCTGCCTACAAGGACAATGCGGCCGTCATGAGTGGCAGCGTTGCGGGGCGTTTTTTCCCGCAGCCGCTCACGCATGAATACACCTATACAGAGGAACCCATCCACATTCTCATGAAGGTGGAGACACATAATCACCCGACCGCCATCGCGCCATTCCCGGGCGCGGCAACCGGCAGCGGTGGTGAAATCCGTGACGAAGGTGCTACCGGCACAGGCGCCAAACCCAAAGCGGGTCTGTGCGGTTTCAGCGTGTCCAATCTGCGCATACCGGCATTGCCACAGCCCTGGGAAGAAGATTTCGGTCGCCCGCCGCACATCGTCTCGGCACTGGATATCATGCTGGAAGGTCCGATTGGTGCGGCTGCCTTCAATAACGAATTTGGCCGGCCCAATCTCTGCGGTTATTTCCGTACCTATGAGGAGTCGGTGCCTGCGGTAGATGGCAATGAAGTGCGTGGTTACCACAAGCCCATCATGATTGCTGGTGGTATCGGCAATATTCGTGAGTCGCATGTGCAGAAGCAGCCCTTTGCGCCAGGGGCCAGACTGATCGTGCTGGGCGGTCCGGCCATGCTGATCGGGCTCGGTGGCGGTGCGGCCTCGTCGATGGCAGCCGGATCCGGCAGTGCCGATCTGGATTTTGCCTCTGTGCAGCGCGAAAACCCGGAAATCGAACGTCGCTGCCAGGAAGTCATCGATCGCTGCTGGCAGATGGGCGACAACAATCCGATTGCCTTCATTCACGACGTCGGTGCCGGTGGCCTGTCCAACGCGCTGCCCGAGCTGGTTAAAGACGGCGAGCGTGGTGGTCGTTTTGATCTGCGTCAGGTGCCGAACGCGGAATCGGGCATGTCGCCACTGGAAATCTGGTGTAACGAAGCACAGGAGCGTTATGTGCTGGCGGTTATGCCCGATCGTCTGGCCGACTTCGAAGCCATCTGCAAACGTGAACGTTGCCCCTTCGCGGTAGTGGGTGAGGCGACTGAAGAGAAACATATTGCGCTGGACGACAGCCACTTCGGCAACCGTCCGATTGACCTGCCGATGTCAGTGCTGTTTGGCAAACCCCCGCGTATGCACCGCGATGTGCGCAGCGAGACGGTACGCACCGTGGGACTGGATACGGCCCAGATTGAGCTCGATGATGCGCTTGAGCGGGTGTTGAGTCTGCCAGCAGTCGCCAGCAAGAATTTCCTGATTACCATTGGCGACCGCACCGTAACCGGTCTGGTGTCACGCGACCAGATGGTTGGGCCCTGGCAGGTACCGGTGGCTGATGCCGCCGTGACAGCCGCCTCTTTCGACAGCTATGCCGGTGAAGCCATGGCCATGGGCGAGCGAACGCCGATCGCACTGCTGGATGCGCCCGCATCAGGTCGCATGGCGGTTGCTGAAGCCATCACCAATATCGCCTCGGCCAGCATCAGGGACATTCGTGATATCAAACTGTCGGCAAACTGGATGGTGGCGGCTGGTCACACCGGAGAGGATGCGCGCCTGTACGAGACCGTTCGCGCGGTAGGTATGGAGCTGTGCCCGGCGCTGGGTATCTGTATTCCGGTCGGCAAGGACTCTATGTCCATGCGCACGGTCTGGAAGGAGAACGGCGAGGCAAAGAGCAACACCGCACCGTTGTCATTGATAGTGTCGGCCTTTGCGCCGGTTCAGGATGTACGCAGGACCATCACCCCACAGCTGAGGCTGGAGCGGGGCGATACCGAGCTGCTGTTGCTGGATCTGGGGCGTGGCCGCAACCGCATGGGCGGCTCGGCGCTGGCGCAGGTTTACCGCGAGCTCGGTGAAACACCAGCCGACCTGGACAGTCCTGAAGATCTGAAAAATTTCTTTGGTCTGATCCAGCAGCTTAACGCCGACGGCCTGCTGCTGGCCTATCACGACCGCTCTGATGGCGGTCTGATCACGACATTGCTGGAGATGGCGTTTGCGGGACACTGTGGTCTGGATATCCAGCTGGCGGAGCTGCTCTCCTCGGATCAGGACGTTCAGCCTACGGAGATAGACGTGCTGTTCAACGAAGAACCAGGCGCCGTGCTGCAGGTGTCGTCGGCGCAGCTGAACCAGGTTATCAGCCTGGTCGAAGAGTTTGGCCTGTCCGACTGTGCCTGTGTACTCGGCCGGCCAGTAGCTGGCGACCAGATTCGCATTTTCAATTCAGGGCGCCTGCTGCTCGACACCACACGCACACATTGCCAGCAGGTCTGGGCCCGCACCAGTTACGAAATGCAGGCCTTGCGGGACAATCCGGAGTGTGCCGAGCAGGAATACGAACGCCTTGCTGACAAAAAAGACCCGGGCCTGCATGCGCGACTCAGCTTTGATGTGAACGAGAATATTTCTGCGCCGTACATAAATACCGGCGTACGTCCCGCCGTAGCCGTCCTGCGTGAGCAGGGCGTAAATGGTCATGTGGAAATGGCAGCGGCGTTTGATCGAGCCGGTTTCAAGGCTGTTGATGTGCACATGAGTGATCTGCTCAGCGGCGCCGTAGCTCTGGATGCGTTCAACGTACTGGCCGCCTGCGGCGGCTTCTCTTACGGCGACGTGCTGGGAGCCGGCGGTGGCTGGGCCAAGTCTGTGCTGTTTAATGAACCACTGCGACGCCAGTTTGAAGCCTTCTTCAAACGAGACAACACACTGTCGCTGGGCATCTGCAATGGCTGTCAGATGATGTCATTGCTGCACGAGCTGATCCCGGGCGCGGAGAACTGGCCGCGCTTCGAACGCAATCGTTCTGAGCAGTTTGAGGCTCGTGTCAGTCTGCTGAAGGTACCAGATTCACCCTCGGTGTTTTTCACCGGCATGAAAGATTCTGTATTCCCGGTTGCCGTGGCGCATGGAGAAGGGCGGGCGCAGTTCGCTGACGCCACCCAGCGCGCGCAGTTGAAGGCTGCATCAGGCATTGCCGTTGCCTACGTAGACAACTATGGTGAAGTGACGGAGCACTACCCCGAGAATCCCAACGGTTCGCCAGCCGGCATTGCCGGAGTCTGCAGTCGCGATGGACGTGTCACCATCATGATGCCGCACCCGGAGCGTGTGTTCCGTGCCGTACAGAACTCATGGCATCCGGCGGAGTGGCAGGAAGACGCCCCGACGCTGAGAATGTTCCGTAACGCCCGAGCCTGGTTGAAGTAATGCTGAAACTGACTTTTTACGTGCCCGAGTCCCATCTTGAACCGGTCAAGCAGGCTGTGTTCGAGGCGGGTGCAGGCCGTATTGGCGATTATGACAGCTGTTGCTGGCTGGTCGCCGGTCAGGGCCAGTTCCGGCCACTGGATGGTGCCAATCCCTTTATTGGTTCGCAGGGTGAGCTGGAGACGGTCAGTGAGTACCGTGTGGAGATGATTTGTACGGAAACCTGTGTCGAGGCGGCCATCAAGGCACTGAAAGCGTCCCATCCCTACGAAGAACCTGCCTACGATGTCGTGGCGCTGCTGCCGTACTGACCAGTCTCACCGAGTCGGCTCACTGCTGACGGCATAACTGAATACATTCATCCCCAACTTATGACGCTTTGTCGCAGTTGTGACACAATTTGTTGCAGGTTCCAGGTTTGGTGACGTATGATCGGCCCCGAGTAGCGACAAGACTACCATCAAGGGGACGCAAGCCGAGCCAGGTACGAAATGCGCCAAGCGAGGCAAAGCCCGCCATGCAGGGAGCTCAAGGATAAAGAGCGGTTCTTCCGGCCGCTGGGTAAACGGACATTACACGCAGGATGCGAGCAGGACGCAAACGGCCGCGCAGGGACGCAGAGGCCAACTGCCAACAATGCAGTCTTTCAGCTCTGGCTGATCAACTGAATATCCGCCTTTCTCTCTGGCGAATACCTCACATCAAACATCCTCACCGGATAGTGCTGTTTGCGTCTATCCTCGAAGTACAGCTCCAGCGTCTTTCGAACGACGGCAAAGGCTATGTTGTCCCAGGGCACTTCGTGCTCTCTGAACAGTTTGACTTCAAGGCTTTCCTCACCGGGGTCGAAGTCCAGGCTGGCAAGATCCGCGCGGAAAAACACATATACCTGATTAATTACAGGCAGGTTGAACAGCGCATACAGGCTGTCTGAGGGCAGTTGCAGCCTGGCACCAGCTTCCTCGTGGGTTTCCCGGATGGCGCCTTCCAGAGTGGTCTCACCATTCTCCAGAAAGCCGGCAGGCAGCGTCCAGTAGCCTTTGCGGGGCTCAATGGCCCGTCGGCACAACAGAACCTGATCCTGCCACACTGGCAGTGTGCCCACGACGTTGTTGGGGTTCTGATAATAAACCTTGTCACAGGGGAGGCAGCAATAACGCAGCTTGTCATCGCCGGGCGGTATGTGATGTGTTATCGGGCCGGCACATTGAGGGCAAAATTTCATGAAATATCAGGCAGTAACCGTTGACGCTGAATTGGCGGCACGCTCAGTGTCTGGTAGGCGTGCCGGGTGTATCGTTTTGCTTTCTGGCAGCAGAATCGAGGGGCAGAATATCAGCTTTCGGGCCGCCTTGTCTCGCTTTGACAGCGTCGATCGGGTTGTTGAGGCAGAAGTTCAGTTCAGAGAACGAGTCCTGCATCATGTTGGAAAGCTTCAGAAAGGCGGCAGTTGGATTGCCAGCGCGGCGCAGCTCCATGTTGATTCTGAACTGCAGTCCGGCCAGGCGGCGCTGAGTGTCGGAAGAGGCTGAGGCGACCAGTTCCGAGGTCAGTTTGTTGCGCAACCGGTCCAGTGCATCGGGGTCTTCCCGATGCATGGCCAGCAAGGTATCGAAGTCCGGCAGTTTTGCCATGGCCGATCAGATCCTGTTGATTTCACAATGCAACCGGAACTGCTTGGATGTGATAAACGCTTCAACTTCCTGTAAGCGCTGTTCTGTGGCTCGCAGATTGTTGACACAATCGTCAACGTTTGCTTTGTATTGCGCAGCTTCTGCGGCTCTATCCTGCGTTCTCTGGGTGCCCTGAGTTCCTTTTTTACTTACTTTGGGCTCCTTGTCAAGCACAATCCAGAGGATCACATATGCCCAGAGAGTCAGACCTCCCACGATAAACAACGACAGGAAGGTAATCAGGCGCACCAGGAAGGTACTGATACCCAGGTAATCCGCAATCCCTGCACAGACACCGGCTATACGCACATTGCGTCGGCTGCGGTAGAACGGGCGCTTCAGATTGAATCGACCTGTCCCTGTTGCTTCCTGCGCGGGCTCACTTTCTACCCTGTCATCAGTGGGCCTGTAGCCCGCTTCGCGTTCAGCTTCGCGCATGACTGCTTCTGTGTCATCGCGCTTGCGGGAGATTGCGGCTTTCAGTCGGGCAGGTCGCTCTTCATCTTCGATCAGCCAGTACAGCAGAAAGTAGGCGATCAGCAGAATCGGAGAGACCAGACAGGCAATCAGGTAGATGACACGAACCAGAGCCGCCGGTACTTCCAGGTATCGCGCAAATCCAGCGCAGACACCCAGCAGTTTGCGGTTATCCCGGTCCAGCGCCAGTTTCGGGCGTGGGCGGGTGAAGGCGCCTTGATCATTTTGACTGCTCATGCTGTTCCCTCCAGCCCGGCACCTCAGCGTCGAGTATCGCTTCCAGCGTGTCGATACGCTGGTTCATCGTATCCGCCAACTTACTCAGCTCATTCAGAGTGTAGGTCTGAGCGGCAGCCGGCAATTGCTTCTCCTTGCGCCGGTACAGCAGAACCACCCAGATTGTCACGAATGTGCCGCCAATGGAGACGAGCGCTATGACAAATTCAAAGAATTCCATGACCGGGGTCCTTTACTGTTTGTTCAGTTTGGCTTTGATGCTTTCCAGCTCCTGATCGATCTTTTCCCGATTTGCCAGCTCTTCAAACTCATCGGCAAGGCCACGTTGTTTGATGTTCATGCTGTCTACCTGGCCTTCCATCAGGTCGATCTTGCGCTCGTAATACTCGAACTTGTTCATGGCGCTGTCAATACTGGTGCTGTGCAGCTTCTGATTGACATCCACGCGTGACTGAGCGGCACTGGTGCGCATCAGCAGAGTCTTCTGACGTGCGCGGGCATCAGTCAGTTTGGCCTGCAGCTGTTCAATCTCGGTGCTGAGCTTGTCCAGCGTGTCATCCAGCTTGACCAGTTCGCTTTCCAGCATCGTAATGGTGGTGTGAACAGAGGCCTTTTCGACCAGTGCCGCCCGGGCCAGATCTTCACGATCCTTGCCCAGTGCCAATTCGGCCTTGGCTTCCCAGTCGGCGGCCTGACGACGCAACTGCTCAATGCGGCGATTGACGGTTTTCTTTTCGGCGATCACTTTGGCGGTGTTGCTGCGCACCTCCACCAAGGTCTCTTCCATTTCCTGAATCATCATGCGAATCATTTTCTCCGGATTCTCAGCCTTATCCAGAATGGCGCTGATGTTGGAGTTAATGATGTCGCTCAAGCGTGAGAAGATACCCATATTGTCTTACCTCTGAAATAGTGTTGGTGTTTCAGTGCATCCTTGGGTGCGACTGTGTTCCACACTGTGGTGAGCAGGTTCTGTGCCAGTTTTTGATAATAATCATAAAGCATTGAAAAGTAAGTTAATAAATATTTTTTGCTGGTTCTAAGTCGTTTGCTCTATTGGTTGTTTGAGTCAATAAGTGGTATTTTTCGCGACATGTTGGTCTGAGCTTGATTTCAGACCATAAGAAACAGGAGAGTTTCGGTGTCTGACGATATTTCCCTTCCGCGTATGATAGGCGAATCTGCCTGTTTTCTGGAAATGCAGGAGCACGTCTCGCAGGTTGCGCCGCTTAATAAGCCGGTTTTGATCGTGGGTGAGCGGGGCACAGGTAAGGAGCTGATTGCAGCGCGTCTGCACTATCTCTCCAGCCGCTGGCAAAACAACTTCCTTAAAATCAATTGTGCGGCCCTCAGTGAGTCATTACTCGAGGCGCAGCTGTTTGGTCACGAAAGTGGCGCCTTTACGGGTGCCGCCGGACAGCGCAAAGGTTTTTTCGAGCGTGCTGATGGCGGCACACTGTTCCTCGACGAGCTGGCGAATACCTCGATGATGGTCCAGGAGAAGATCCTCCGGGTGATCGAATACGGCGAGTTTGAGCGCCTCGGTGGCAATCAGACCCTGACCGTGGACGTGCGACTGATAGCAGCCACCAATGAGGACCTTCCGGCCTTGGGAAGGGCCGGCAAATTCCGTGAAGACCTGATCGATCGTCTGTCATTCGATGTCATCACCTTGCCGCCGCTGCGTGCCCGATCAGACGATATCATCGTGCTGGCCGAACACTTTGCGGTAGCCATGGTAAAAGAGCTGGGGCTGGACTACTTTGCCGGTTTCACTGACGGCGTCATTCAGCAGATGCTCAAATACAGCTGGCCCGGCAATATCCGCGAGTTGAAGAACGTTGTTGAGCGTGCGGTCTATCAGCATCCCGGGAAAACGGTCAGCCGTCTGGTATTCAACCCCTTTGAATCTCCCTACCGGCCCACGGTGTCGCCAGTGCGGGCGGCACAATCCAGTGGTGATGAATCCATGCCGGCTGTGACGGACAGCGCGTCTGCGCCTGCACCAGCAGCAAACATTGCCGGCTGGAATGCTGAGCCGCTGGATTTCAGGCAGCACATGCAGGACTACGAGACAGACATGCTGAAAAAAGCGCTGGAACACTGCCAGTTTAATCAGCGCAAGACAGCAGAGTTTCTTAACCTGAGCTATCACCAGTTGCGCGGTTATCTCAGGAAGTACGATCTGATTTCCTGAAAGTTAAGGCGGTAAAAACATGAGGGTTCAGTTGCAGGCCGGATTGCAGAATGTCTATTGATCTGTGGCTTGTTCCTGAGCCGGACATGACACTGCAGCAGTTGCAGGCGATGTCGGCCGGTCTGCTCAGCGAAGATGAGCAAAAGCGTTTTGACAGTCAGCGGCTACCCAAAGGACAGTTCACCTTTCTGCATACGCGGGTGGCACTGCGCAAATTACTGAGTCACTACTGGCCCGCTGTTGAGCCGGGTGCCTGGCGATTCAGGCGCTCGCATCACGGTAAACCCTTTGTATTCGCACCGCCCGGTGTTGTCCCGACCGCCGGCTCCTACAATCTGACCCACGCCGACGGCATGCTGGCCATTGCGGTATGCGACAGTGGCGAAGTGGGGGTTGATATCGAGCCGCACACACGCGAGGTGGATGCACTGGCACTGGCAAAGCGCTTTTTTACTGATGAAGAATTTCAGCTGCTCAACAGCAGTGCGGCCGACATCAGGCAGTCACTTTTTCTGGAAATCTGGACACTCAAGGAAGCCTGCGTGAAAGCCTGTGGCATGGGGCTGGCACACGCGCTGCGACACTTTTCTTTTGAACCGCTTGCGGCGGAAGGTCTGGCCATGACTCTGCACAGGCCGATACAGCCGGCACCTGAATCAGGTGCGGATCACTGGCAGGTATGGTCTGGGATACATGGCGCTTTTCGCCTGGGTCTGGCGTGCCAGATGAGCGCGGCTGACAGCAGTCCGCAGTCGCTGACAGTACAGGGTTTCGATATTGTCTCTGGTGTACACACGGCACATTGGCAGCAGCAGCGAAGCGCCAGAAGCTGAAGTCAGAAAAATCAGCCGTCTGTCTCGTTGGTGTGGTCGGCCGGTTCGGCACGCCACATGCGTACGGTCTTGATCACATTGTCTTTTACCTGAACGATCTCTGCAAAATACTCACCAATCTGAATGCCGATAGCAGAATCGGGGATGGCCTCCAACGTCTCCATCAGTAATCCATTAAGCGTCTTGGCATTGGTGGTGTCCAGCTCCCAGCCAAGAATGCGATTGATATCGCGCAGAGTTGCCGTGCCGTCTATCAGGTAGGTACCGTCTTCCTGTGGGTGAACATCCTGGCTGCTGTCGGCCACATCGGTCGTGAATTCACCCACAATTTCTTCCAGAATATCTTCCAGGGTGATGATGCCTTTGACGTCACCATACTCATCAACAACAAAGGCCATGCGCTTGCGATGACGCTGAAAGTTGAACAGCTGTGTGTGCAGCGGCGTGCTTTCCGGAATGAAATAGGCCGCGTCCAGTTCATTGCTGATATCGTCCTTGGTAATGTCGTTGGACTGAGCCAGTCGGGCAATGCTGCGCATATGCAGCACCCCAATGACATTGTCGATTTCCTTGCGGTACACCGGCAGCCGGGTGTGCTGCGCGGTGCCAATCAGCAGCAGGATGTCGTCCAGGTCGTCATCCATATCGATGCCGGTGATCTCACTGCGCGGCACCAGAATATCGTTCACCGTGACCTTCTCCAGGTCCAGCACATTAAGCAGCATGCCTTGGCCCTGGGCCGGAATCAGCTGTGCTGATTCGTGCACCACCGTGCGCAGCTCCTCCGGACTGAGCTGGTGATCTGCGGAGGACTCGGGTTTGATGCCGAATGCGCGAATCAACAGGTGAGACACGCGGTTAGCCATCCATACCAGCGGGTACAGCACCTTCAGCAACAATACCAGCAGCAGGCTGGACGGATAGGCGATACGCTCCGGATGCAGGGCAGCGATGGTTTTGGGGGTGATTTCGGCAAAAATCAGGATCAGCAATGTCATGACGATGGTCGTCAGCACGGTTTCCGGATTGCCGAACAGTTGAATGGCAATGGACGTGGCGATCGACGCAGACAGGAGGTTAACGAAGTTGTTGCCGATCAGTATCACGCCCAGCAGTTTGTCAGGCGCTTCCAGCAGGCGGCTGACCCGCTGCGCGCCAGCGTGTTTTTGCCGCACCAGGTGCTTCAGTCGATAACGGTTCAGCGACATCATGCTCGTTTCCGAACTTGAGAAGTAAGCTGAAGCGAAAATCAGAAAAACCAGCAGACCAGTGAGAATGGGTACCGATGAGTCGCCGTCCATCAGTGCCTAACCTCCGAGGATGAATTCGATGACAATCTTTGAGCCATAAAAACCCAGCAGCAGCAGGGCAAAACCGGCCAGCGTTCCCTTGATGGCGGTATTGCCACGCCAGCCAAGACGATGTCGGCCCCACAGCAACACCGAGAAAACCGTCCACGCCAATAGCGAAAAGACTGTCTTGTGCGGCAGCCCCTGTGCCATCAGGTCATCAACAAACATGAAGCCTGCGGCGATCGCCAGCGTCAGCAGTACCTGGGCAATCCACAACAATTCAAACAGCAGTTTTTCCATGTCCTGCAGTGGCGGGAAGCGGCGGATGACGGCTGATGCATGCTGGTGGCGCAGATTGTAGTTCTGAAAGGCCAGAAATGTTGCCTGCAGTGACGCCAGCGCAAACAGGCTGTAAGCCATAATTGATAACAGGACATGGGCGGCCAGACCGGAGCTCAGTTGCTGTGCAGGGTAATCGCTGTCAAACAGCAGGGACAGCAGCAACGTGATGGCGGCCAGCGGGAAGACCCACATCACAATGATGGCCAGCGGTCTGCGCAGGTTGGTAATCATGGCCAGCAGGGCGATGGCGGCCAGGATCAGTGTGCTGACTTCCATAATGCCAAAATGGTAACCATCCGGGCGCACCACCAGCTGCCAGGCACTGATGCCATGCAGCACAACTGCTGCCAGCCCGGTCGCGGCGACAGCCGGGCCGGCCTTGATGCGGGCGTTCTGCGTCCGAATGGCGTGACTCTGAAAGCTCAGGCTGGCAATGTACAGCACGATAGCAGTAATGCCTGACAGCGTCGAAATGGGCATGAAAGCAGACAAATCCTTGTTATTGACAATCGCTCAAGCGGGCGGGTCTGAAGGGCTCAGTCCGCATGTTGTGGGCAGAGTGTCGCATAACTGTCCAAGGCGTTGAAGCATTTTTTGGCTTGCCACGCGAGCCCGGAGCTCTGCCTGACGGCTATTGTAGCGGGCGCGTATCAAGGGGATAATACGCGCCATTATTTACGATATACCAGTTTCCGAGGTCTATTGACTATGTTTGACAGCTTAACCGAACGGCTTTCCGGTGCCCTGCGCAAGATCAGTGGCAAGGCGACGCTGACGGAAAACAACATTGAAGAGGCGCTGCGTGAGGTAAGACGTGCGCTGCTTGAGGCGGATGTTGCGCTGCCGGTGGTCAAGGACTTCATCGAGCGGGTCAAGCTGCGCGCTGTCGGTCAGGAGGTCTCCAAGAGCCTGAGTCCGGGTCAGGCCTTCATCAAGATCGTTCAGGCCGAGCTGGAAGCGGTCATGGGCGTGGCCAACGAAAAGCTGGACCTGTCTGCCCAGCCGCCCGCCATCGTCCTGATGGCAGGTCTGCAGGGCGCGGGTAAAACCACGACCGTCGCCAAACTGGCGCGGCTGCTGAAAAACGACCAGAAAAAATCGGTAATGGTGGTCAGCGCCGACGTTTATCGTCCCGCCGCGATCGCACAGCTGGAGACCCTGGCCAAAGAGGTTGGCGTCAGGTTCTTCCCGTCAGATATCTCACAGCAGCCGGAAGACATTGCCCAGGCAGCGGTCAAGGAAGCGCGCAAGGCATTTGTTGATGTGCTGCTGGTGGATACCGCTGGTCGCCTTGCCATCGACGGCGAGATGATGGATGAGATCAGTCGCCTGCACCGCACGCTGAACCCGATTGAAACCCTGTTTGTGGTTGATGCCATGACCGGTCAGGATGCGGCTGTCACAGCCAAGGCCTTCAGCGATGCGCTGCCTCTGACCGGTGTGGTGCTTACCAAGGCAGATGGTGACTCCCGCGGTGGTGCCGCGCTGTCCGTACGCCAGGTCACCGGCAAGCCGATCAAGTTTATCGGTATGGGCGAAAAGATTGACGCGCTGGAGCCGTTCTATCCGGACCGTATCGCCTCTCGCATCCTGGGCATGGGTGACCTGCTGTCGCTGATCGAAGAAGCGGAACGCAAGGTCGACCGCAGCAAGGCAGAGAAGCTGGCTGGCAAATTCCAGAAAGGCAAGGGATTCGACCTTGAGGATTTCCGCGAACAGCTGCAGCAGATGAAGAATATGGGGGGTATGGCCAGCATCATGGACAAGATGCCCGGTATGGGCGCCTTACCACCGGGTGCAGCCGCGAAGGTGGATGAAAAGCAGTTCAGCCGCATGGAGGCCATTATCAACTCCATGACGCCCAAGGAACGGCGCAATCCGGATGCTCTCAACGGATCCCGCAAGCGGCGTATCTGTCAGGGCTCTGGCACACAGATCCAGGACCTGAACCGTTTGCTTAAGCAGCACAAGCAAATGCAGAAAATGATGAAGAAAATGAAGAGCGGCGCGCTGGCCAATATGATGCGTGGCCTGGGCGGTATGCGGGGGCCAGGCGGCTTCCCGGGTGCCGGTGGTCCGCCGCGATTCTGACAACTGCCCCAACAGTACGGCCGCAGTGTGAAAAAAACCAAAGTTTTCTTCCCTCTGGCGGCCAATTCGCTTAGAATACCGCACTTTTTCCGGCACTGTGTCGGGAATACTCTGTTTTCGTACGAAGCTAACATTAGGAAATGTAGTCTATGGTCACAATCCGACTGGCTCGCGGCGGCGCCAAGAAAAAGCCTTTTTATCACATCACAGTAACTGATTCGCGCAATGCGCGTGATGGCCGTTTCATCGAGCGTGTTGGGTTCTTCAACCCGGTAGCGCGTGGTAACGAGGAGCGTCTGCGTATCGATCTGGACCGTGTAAAGCACTGGGAAGGCCAGGGCGCACAGGCCAGCGAGCGTGTAGCTGAGCTGATCAAGCAGGCGAGCGCGGCCGCCAGCACTCAGGCCTGATAGCCGGAGTTGCATTGGCAGCGTTATCTGCAGACCGGATCTGTCTGGGGCGCATAGGTGCGCCTTATGGCATCAAGGGTTGGGTCAAGCTGATTTCATTTACTCAGCCACGCGATAACCTGCTTGAGTACAAAACGTTTTACGTAACATGTCAGGGGCTTGAGAAACAGCTCGACATGGATGCTGGTAAACCGCACGGCAAAGGGCTGGTGGGGCACTTTGTTGGTTATGACACGCCGGAAGCGGCGCGTGAGCTGACCAACGTGGAGCTCTATGTGCAGGCCGATTCCTTGCCGGATCTGTCGGAAGACGATTATTACTGGCACGAATTGATAGGCCTGCGGGTCGAGAATACGGCGGGGCAGTGCCTCGGCAAAGTCAGCAACCTGCTGGAGACCGGCGCCAACGACGTGCTGGTGGTAGATGCCAGCGCTGACAGCATTGATGATGTGCAGCGACTGATTCCCTGGCTGCCCGACAACGTTGTGGTCAAGGTGGATCGAACGGCTGGCGTCATTGTGGTGGACTGGGGCGCTGACTACCTGCTTTAAGAGTGCCACCGGGAAGGCGTCGCCATGAAAGTTGCACCATGAAAGTCGCCATAGTGACACTGTTTCCGGACATGTTCACCGCGGTGACCGACTACGGCATCACTGGTCGCGCCTGTCGCAATGGGCTGCTGGACCTGGCGTGCTGGAATCCGCGTGATTTCACCACTGACAGGCACCGCACAGTTGATGACAAGCCGTTTGGCGGCGGTGCCGGTATGTTGATGAAGACCGAGCCGCTGTGTCAGGCCATCGACGCAGCCACGGCCTGGCATGACAGCAGGCCGACGGTGATTTACCTGTCACCCCAGGGGCGCAGGCTGGACCAGGCAGGTGTTGAGTCACTGGCCGGTCGGACGAATTTGATACTGGTTTGCGGGCGCTATCAGGGCATCGATGAGCGGGTACTGCAAACCCGGATTGACGAGGAATGGTCGGTAGGCGACTACGTCCTCAGTGGTGGTGAATTACCCGCCATGGTGATGCTGGACGCAGTGATCCGGTATCTGCCGGGAGCCCTTGGCAACGAGGACTCTGCAGGTCTGGATTCATTTGCTGCGGTTGAGGGTGGTGCCGGATTGCTGGATTGTCCGCGCTACACCAGGCCGCAGGCCTTTGCCGGGATGGATGTGCCGGCGGTGCTGACCGGCGGCAATCACCAGGAAATTCGACGCTGGCAGTTAAAGCAGCGTCTGGGAAGAACATGGTTGAAGCGGCCTGATCTGCTCGAATCGCGGCAATTGACCGACGAGCAGCGGGTTTTGTTAAACGAATTTATCAGTGAATCTGGTGCCTGACTGCCGTGACGGTAGCAAGGTATCAATAATGGGAGTGCGGCAATGAGCAACAGCAAATACATTGAAATGATCGAAAAAGAGCAAATGAACAAGGAAATCCCGGAATTCAGCCCGGGCGATACCGTTGTTGTTCAGGTAAAGATCAAGGAAGGCGATCGTGAGCGTCTGCAGGCTTTTGAAGGCGTTGTCATCGGTATCCGCAACCGTGGTCTGAACTCTGCCTTCACTGTCCGCAAGATCTCTCACGGCGTGGGCGTTGAGCGTACATTCCAGACCTACAGCCCGCTGGTAGACAGCATTGCCGTCAAGCGTCGTGGTGACGTTCGTCAGGCCAAACTGTACTACCTGCGCGAACTGTCTGGTCGTGCTGCCCGTATTGCAGAAAAGCTGGACAAAAAAGTCAGCTGATCTCTGCCGTCCAGCGCGGCGATCTGCCGGGTGTCACAGCCTGTGGCACAAAGATGCAGAAAAATGCAGAAAAAAGGGGCTTTCGAGCCCCTTTTTTTTGGCCCGTAGTGCCGCTCATGGTAAAGTCTTGGGTATATGTTACTTGCTCTAAATGGCTGTGGAGAATCTCTATGAAGTTGTCATCTAAGCTGAATGGCGCATTGCGTTGGACACAGCTTGCGGCCGTGTCACTGACCTTTGTCGCCGGCAGCGCCACGGCTGCGGAAACCCCGGAATGGGCCGTCGAGCTGACCAATACACTGAATACCAGTCTGGGCGCTGTCAGCCAGGGCCAATTGCAGGTCCGACAGGTCAACGAGACGCCGATGGAAGGCATCTACGAAGTGATCATGAGTTCGGGTGAGATTCTGCATACCAACCGCTCCGGGCAGTTCCTGATGACCGGCGAGCTGTATATGACCCGCCCCGAGGGTCTGGTCAACCTGACCGCAGAGACGCGCAAGGGACAAACGGCAGACCTGATCGCCAATATGGCTGAAGACGACATGATCATTTTCAGCCCGGAGAGCGATCCGCTGGCCAGCATTACCGTGTTCACTGATGTCGACTGCACCTTCTGCCGTCGCCTGCATGGTGATATCGAGGCGATCAATGAGCGTGGCATAGAGGTGCGCTATGTAGCCTATCCGCGCGGCGGACGCCAGTCGGAAGCGTACCCCAAGATGATTTCTGTGTGGTGTGCCAGTGATCGCAAGCGTGCGCTGACGCAGGCCAAAAATGGACAAAACCTGCCAGCGCTGGAATGTCAGAACCCGGTGATCAGCCAGCATGCAATCGGCAATCAGATTGGTATCTCCGGAACGCCTGCGATCGTGCTGCAGGATGGCACAGTGATTCCAGGGTATATGGAAGTTGACCGCCTCGCGGCTACCGTTCTGGGCCAGTAATACGTCACGTACAATCGACGTATCATTATTACAGATCCATTTGTTTTACCCGACACGAACTGGATTCGTGTCTTTTTTTTGATGTGAGGAAATTGTGAGTCAGGATACGAAGAATCAACAGTTGCGAATCGGTATCTGCGGACTGGGTACTGTCGGTGGTGGCACGTATCACTTGTTGCAGGCCAAGAGAAAGGAAATTACCCGCCGTGTTGGCATGGACCTTGATATTATCCACGTTGCAACTCGCAATCCTGATCCGTCATTAAAGAAAGACAACATCAAAGTCAGCAAGGACGTGTTTGATGTTGCTAAAAACCCCGACGTCGACATCGTTGTCGAGTTGATCGGTGGATTCGAACCAGCGCTGGAACTGGTGCTTTACGCCATCGAGAATGGCAAACACGTGGTCACAGCCAACAAGGCACTGATCGCCGTGCACGGCAACACCATTTTTGAAGCCGCCCGCAAGAAGGGTGTGGTCGTTGCCTACGAAAGCGCCGTCGCCGGTGGTATACCCATCATTAAGGCGCTGCGTGAAGGTCTTGCCGCGAATTCCATCCAGTGGCTGGCCGGTATCATCAACGGCACCAGCAACTTTATTCTCACTGAGATGGGAGAACGCAAGCGTGACTTCCCGGAAGTACTAAAAGAAGCCCAGCAGCTTGGCTATGCCGAAGCCGATCCGACCTTCGACATCGAAGGTATCGACGCCGCGCACAAGCTGGCCATTCTGGCCTCCAATGCCTTTGGTATCGCCCTGGAATTCGATCGCGTATTCACTGAGGGCATCAGCCATATCACCACTGCCGATATCGAGTACGCTGATGAGCTGGGTTACCGCATCAAGCACCTGGGCATAACACGCATCACTGAGAGTGGTGTAGAGTTGCGCGTCCATCCAACCCTGATATCCCAGGATACCCTGATTGCCAATGTCAATGGCGTCATGAACGCTGTTGTGGTCAAGGGCGATTCCTCCGGCAGCACGCTTTACTACGGCGCCGGCGCCGGCGCCGAAGCCACTGCCTCATCGGTAGTGGCCGACATCATCGATATCGCACGTGCTTGGCGCGAGGAACGATCGAGTTCAGTGGTGCCGCCACTGGCCTTCAACAATCTGCGCAATGACCTGCGCATACTCGACATCAGCGAGATCGAGTCCGAATACTATCTGCGCATTCCTGCGCGCGACAAAGTGGGTGTGATGGCCAAAATATCCCAGGTGCTGACCAACTACGGTATCAATATCGAGGCAGTCATCCAGAAAGAGCCACATGGCGAGGATGCCGAGAAGGGAATAGTGCCGGTTGTCATTCTGACCAGCCGCATCAAGGAAGAGGTGATGGACGTCGCCCAGGGTGTTATCGAAGGGCTGGATGAAGTGGGTGCTAAAATTATCCGCATCCGCGTAGAACAATTTGATGGCGAGAACAACTGACATGAAATACATCAGCACCCGCGGCAAGTCTCCCGCCTGCACTTTTGAACAAGTGCTGCTGACTGGTCTGGCACCTGATGGTGGACTCTATGTGCCGGAAACACTGCCAGTATTCAACCATGAAGAAATCGCCTCCTGGGCTGGCCTGAGATATGACAAACTGGCTTTTAAAGTCATCAAACCCTTTGTTAATGGCGAGATACCCGACGACGTGCTGCAGGATATCATCGAGCAGAGTTATGCTGGTTTCTCCCACAAGGCGATTGCGCCACTGCGTATGCTGGGCGTCAATGAGTGGGTCCTGGAACTCTACTGCGGTCCGACGCTGGCCTTCAAGGATTTTGCCCTGCAATTACTGGGCAGACTGCTGGATCATGTGCTGACCCGCGACAACAAAAAAGTGGCCGTACTGGGCGCGACCTCGGGTGATACCGGTTCCGCTGCACTGGAAGGCTGCCGCCACTGCGCCAATATCGATCTGTTCATTCTGCACCCGCATCAGCGCGTGTCAGAAGTGCAACGCCGACAGATGACCACCATCCCTGGCGACAACGTGCACAATATTGCCGTCAAGGGCAATTTTGATGACTGTCAGCGCATCGTCAAGGCTGCCTTTGGCAACCAGTCCTTCCTGCCCGACGGTCGTCAGCTGGTGGCGGTGAACTCCATCAACTGGGCGCGCATCATGGCGCAGATCGTCTATTACTTTTATGCCTCGCTGAATCTGGGTGGACCGCTGCGCCCGGTCTCTTTCTCGGTGCCAACTGGCAATTTCGGTGACATCTACGCGGGCTACCTGGCACGCCAGATGGGTCTGCCAGTCAATCAGCTGGTGATTGCCACCAACCGCAATGATATTCTGCACCGTCTGATCAGTGACAACGAATACTCGCTGGGCGAGCTGGAACATACGCTGTCCCCGAGTATGGACATCATGGTCTCAAGCAATTTCGAACGTTATCTGTTTGACCTGTTCGATCGGGATGCCGAGGCAGTCAGCGAGTTTGTCACCAGCCTGGGGAAAAAGCCGCAGCGTCTGGACGAGGCCAAATGGCAGAAAGCCCGCGAACTGTTCTCCAGCCTTGGCGTTGATGACCAGACGACCTGTCAGGTGATTGCCCAGGTGTTTGAGGAAACCGAATTCCTGATCGATCCGCATACCGCCATCGGTGTACATGCTGCGCGCGAGTGCAATCAGGATACGTCTGTCCCCATGATTACACTGGCCACCGCACACCCGGTGAAGTTTGCCGAGGCGGTGGAAAAGGCGGGTCTGCAGACGCCGCAACTGCCAGCGCACATGCAGGACCTGTTTGAGCGTGATGAGCGTTACTCAGTGCTGGATAACGATATCAACGCGGTCACTCGGTTCATGCAGCAACACCTGGGCTGAGCACAATTGCTCGGCCCCCCTGATCCCCGTTCCATGCATGTAAGGATTTCATGATTATAGAAAGGCGTCAGGTACCCGCGGTGGCAGCCTTGCATGGCAAGGTGCCGCCTTTGCTTGAGCGAATCTACGCATCGCGCCAGATTACCGATGCTGAGGAGCTGGAGTTAAAACTCTCCCGGTTGCTGCCACCAGACACTTTAAAAGGCATGCCCGAGGCGAGCCATCTGCTGTACCAGTTACTGCAGCGCCAGGGCAGGGTGCTGATTGTTTCGGATTTTGACGCCGATGGTGCCACCAGTTGCGCACTGGTAGTGCGCGCGCTGGGCAAAATGGGTTTTCAGCACGTCGATTACATTGTCCCCGATCGCTTTGCCTACGGTTACGGGCTGAGTCCCGAGATTGCCGAACTGGCTCTCGAGCGTCGACCTGATCTGGTGATTACCGTGGACAACGGCATCTCCAGTCTTGAAGGCGTTGAGCGCCTGAAGGCCAAGGGAATTGCCGTGCTGATTACCGATCATCACCTGCCCGGTGATGAACTCCCCGATGCTGATGCCATCGTCAATCCCAATCAGCCTGACTGCGGGTTTGCCAGCAAGGCGCTGGCTGGCGTCGGCGTGGCATTCTATGTGATGCTGGGCCTGCGGGCCCTGCTGCGTCAGCAGGGCTGGTTTGACCGCGCGGGTATTCAAGAGCCCAATCTGGGAGAACTGCTGGATCTGGTGGCATTGGGCACGGTGGCAGACCTGGTCCCACTGGATCGTAACAATCGAATTCTGGTCAACGAAGGCCTGCGTCGCATGCGCCAGGGGCGAGCCTGTCCCGGCATTTATGCCTTGCTGTCGGTCGCCGGTCGCGCCACGCACTCATTGACAGCCTCCGACATGGGCTTTGCCGTGGCACCACGCCTGAACGCAGCTGGGCGCCTGGAAGACATGTCCATCGGTATTGCCTGCCTGCTCACTGACGATCCAGCAAGTGCGGAGCGCCATGCCCGCGAACTGGATCGCCTGAATCAGGAGCGTCGTCGTATCGAGGATGAAATGCGCGAGCAGGCCGACCAGGCCCTGCAGGAAATGCTCGGCGAGCTGGAACAGCGTGAACTGCCAGCCGCGCTGTGTCTGTACGATGTAGGCTGGCACCCGGGAGTGGTCGGTATTCTCGCCTCACGACTGAAAGAACAATTACACCGACCGGTCTTCATTTTTGCCAAAGCCGATGAGCAGGAGCTCAAGGGCTCGGCCCGTTCGATTGAGGGGCTGCATATTCGTGACCTGCTGGCGGACATTGCGACACGCTATCCCGGCGTCATTACCCGATTTGGTGGTCACGCCATGGCCGCCGGACTGAGTCTGCCGCCCGAGCAGTTGCCGGCATTTCAGGATGCCCTGCAGCGCTGTGCCGAATCTGTGTTGAAAAGTGATTCCCTGCAGCGCCGCCTGCTGACCGACGGCGAATTACCGATCGAGGCGCACAACCTGGAATCAGCCCGGATGCTGCGTGATGCCGGGCCCTGGGGTCAGGGTTTCCCGGAGCCTGTGTTCGATGGCCGGTTTCGAGTGATCCAGCAGCGTCTGGTTGGCGAAAAGCATTTAAAAATGGTGCTGTCCGCTGACGGTGGAGTCACCCTGATAGATGCCATTGCTTTTAATGTGGATACAGGCAAGTGGCCTGACGCCTCGATTCGAGAGGTGTCTGCGGTCTACCGGCTGGATGTAAATGAGTTTCGGGGAGTCAGCCAGGCGCAACTTCTTGTGTTGCATCTGGAACCCGTGTGAAAAATGTTACTTTTTATCACAAAGGGGACTGCCATCCGCCTGACTTAGACGCTACAATCGGGCCAGTCAAGAAATTGATATAAAAGAAAATATTGCTATATTCAAGCACTTGAGACGGGGAGCTGTGATGCGACAGGGGTTGGTACAGAAGTTATTGCTGCTGATGCTGGCGGTCTTTTCCACAGTAGCGAGCGCGGAAGTATTCGTCGGTGAAGAGATCGAAGTTGAACTGGTCTCCGAGTCAGCCAATGTAGTGCCCGGTGAGACTCTTTGGACCGCTGTGCGCCTGAAGCCCACTGAGGGCTGGCATACCTATTCAAAATGGCCGGGCGACAGCGGCGACGCCACCATGATTCATGAATGGCAGCTGCCCGAAGGCGCCACAGCTGGCGATATTCACTGGCCTGTCCCCAGCTGGCTGCCGTTCCCCGGCACCGACCTGGTCACATTCTCCTACAAGGAAGAAGTACTGCTGATGGTGCCCATTCAGGTACCTGCCGACTTGAGCGGTGAGCAGTTCAATGCCACTGCCCACGTAGAGTGGCAGGTGTGCGACCTGATCTGTCTGATCGGCGACGCTGAAATCAGCCTGACGCTGCCAGTTGATCGTGATGGCGAGCTGCAACCAGATCCCCGGTGGGCAGATGCCTTTGCCGAGACCCGCGAGCTGCTGCCGGTCGAAGACCACAAGCTGGACAGCATGTTTGCCATTGCCGGTGACCGTGTCAGCTTCTCAGTATCTTCCAATGAGCGCGAGTTCGACGACGTCGAAGAAGCCTGGTTCTTCCCGGAGCAGCGACGCATCCTGTCTCCTGGTCCCCTGCGTGACGTGACGGTTTACCCTGGCCTGGTGCAGATCACCCACGGGCAGCCACGTCGCATGCTCACCGACCTCACAGAAATAGCTGGCATGCTGGCCGTACAGCGCAGCAACGGCGACATTGATGGTTTTGTCGTCAACGCCACTGAATCAACGCCCGAAGGGCTGGCCGCGCTGGCTACAGTGGCTGCCGAACAATCAATGAACAATTCAGGTCCGGGCGCGGCGGCAGGCGATCAGAACCTGCTGCTGATTCTGGCCTTTGCACTGGCTGGCGGTGTCATCCTGAACCTGATGCCCTGTGTATTCCCGGTGTTGTCCCTGAAGGTGGTCAACCTGACTTCAAAAGCCGGCGCTTCATCAGGAACCCATCGCATGCACGGCGTTGTTTACGCAGCCGGCATTATCGTGTCATTCATGATTCTGGCCACCATACTGCTGGCTCTGCGCGCCGGCGGGCAGGCCGTTGGCTGGGCCTTCCAGTTACAGTCGCCATGGTTTGTGGGTGCGCTCGCTCTGCTGTTTTTTGTCATCGGTCTAAATCTGTCAGGTGTATTTGAGTTTGGTACACGGCTGATGGGGCTGGGCAGCAACCTGGGCACCGGCAACGGTTACCGCTCCTCTTTCCTGACCGGCGTACTGGCCACTGTCGTCGCCAGCCCCTGCACAGCACCATTCATGGGCGCCGCGCTGGGCTTTGCACTGTCACAATCCTGGATCGTCGCAATGCTGGTATTCGGCTTCCTGGGTCTGGGTATGGCACTGCCGTTCCTGATCCTGACCTTTGTGCCCGGCCTGATGAAACGCATGCCCAAACCTGGTCCCTGGATGGAAACCTTCAAGCAGTTCATGGCCTTCCCGATGTACGCCGCTGCACTGTGGTTGCTGTGGGTGCTGGGTCTGCAGGTGGGTGTTGATGGCATGACCGCCGTCGCATCTGCTGGCCTGATGGTTGCTCTGGCTGTCTGGCTGCTGCAGAAATCGGCAGGACACAGCGGCGCTAAAACACTGGTGGGTCGCGTTGCTGGTGTTGTGTTGATCATCGGCGGCCTGTCCTTCCTGTGGACACCCATGCTGGTGCCAGGTAATGGTGCGGGTGGTGACACCGGCATCGACATGACTGGCGAAGACTACATGGCCGAGTTCGAGCCATTTGCCAGCGCCCGCATCGACGAGCTGCGTGCGCAGGGCAAGCCGGTTTTGCTGAACATGACGGCCGCGTGGTGTATCACCTGTCTGGCCAATGAGCGCACAACCCTGAGCACCCAGCGTGTTCAGCAGGCGCTGGTCGACAATGGCGTCACCTACATGAAGGGCGACTGGACCAATCAGGATCCAGAGATCACCAAAGTGCTGGATGCCTTCAATCGACCCAGCGTCCCGTTGTATATTCTGTATCCTGGCGACCCGGCCCTGGAGCCGGTGATATTGCCGCAACTGCTGACACCTTCGATTGTCATCGACGCTGTTGCCAGTTTATGATCCAGCACCCTGCACGACGGACACGTAGCAGGATAGCTTAATCGTTTGTCTGCGTGCCGGGAGCGCGGAATGAGTGTCAGGCAACAAACACCGCTGGTGAACTTTGCACTGAGTGCCCTGATAGTGGCGCTCAGCATCTATCTGCTGGTGGTGGGGCAACAGCTGTTCCTGCCACTGGTCATCGCTATCGTCTTCTGGTTTCTGATAAATTTTGTTGCCAATCTGGTGGCACGTATCCCTGTTGGGCGCTGGCATATTCCGCGCCCACTGTGTTTTCTGGCAGCCATACTGATCTGGGTGACCGTCGTTACCGTCATAGTCCAGTTTGTCAGTGGCAGTCTGAATGACCTGGGCAGCGTGGCGCGCGTTTACGAAGCCAATCTGCGTGACTACTGGCAGTCATTACCGTTTACTGCACAGTTTCCGGCCGGCGGATTCACCCAGGTAGTGACTGAATGGCTGGACATCTCTTCCATGGTCACAGCACTGGCACTGACATTCACAGGGCTGGCAGCCGACAGCATTCTGATCGTGATTTATGTTGGTTTCCTGCTGCTGGAGCAGGGTAATTTTAACAACAAACTGTCTGCGCTTATTGGTGACCCTGCGCGTGAACGGCGTGTGCGACGGATTATCAACAAGGTGCGTGGTGATATTCAGAAGTACATGACCATCAAGATGCTGACCAGTGCTATTACCGGTACGCTTGGTTACATCATACTGCGTGTGCTGGGTGTCAATTTTCCGGAAGTCTGGGGCACATTGATCTTTCTGCTGAATTTCATTCCCACAGTCGGCTCTATCATCGCCACAATTTTCCCTGCCATGATCGCACTGGCGCAGTCGACCGATGATGGCCTGTATCTTGCCGTGCTGGTACTGATGATGATCGGCGCGCTGCAGGTCACGATCGGCAACATCATTGAACCACGTCTGATGGGAACCTCACTGAACCTCAGTCCGATCGTGATACTCTTCAACCTCGCGCTGTGGGGATACATCTGGGGTATTGCCGGTATGTTCCTGTGTGTGCCGTTTTTGATTATCACAACAATCGTTTTATCGCATTTTCCTAAAACGCGACCGATTGCTATCCTGTTGTCCAGCAACGGCCAGATAGATCTGCCGGTCGATCAGGACACCCCCGCACAATCCTAGTGTCCTGACGACAGGACAATTACATCGGCGTATAATCTGCCGCCAACAAACAGCGCCACCATTCAATATTGGACAGTTAGATGAAAAGTAATGATATTCGCCAGTCGTTCCTGAACTATTTCAAGTCGAAAGGGCATGAGATTGTCCCCAGCAGTTCGCTGGTACCGGGCAACGACCCGACACTGTTGTTCACCAACGCCGGCATGGTGCAGTTCAAGGATCTGTTCCTGGGCTCCGAAGTGCGCAGCTATACGCGCGCCGTCAGTTCGCAGCGCTGTGTGCGCGCCGGTGGCAAACACAACGATCTGGAAAACGTCGGGTATACCGCGCGTCACCACACCTTTTTTGAGATGCTGGGCAACTTCAGTTTTGGTGATTACTTCAAGGAAGACGCCATCCGTTATGCCTGGGAATTTTTGACTGAATCATTGCAGCTGCCGCGCGACAAATTGTGGGTGACCGTGTTCCAGGATGACGACGAGGCCGCCGAAATCTGGACCAGCAAAATTGGTGTTCCGGCCGATCGCGTGGTTCGTCTGGGCGAAGCCTCAAACTTCTGGCAGATGGGCGACACCGGCCCCTGCGGGCCCTGTTCCGAAATATTCTATGACCACGGTCCGGAAGTCGCTGGTGGGCCACCCGGCAGCCCGGACGAAGACGGCGACCGCTACATTGAAATCTGGAATCTGGTATTCATGCAGTTCGACCGCCAGCCCAGCGGCGAGCTGGTGCCACTGCCCAAGCCCTCCGTGGATACCGGCATGGGTCTGGAACGTCTGGCTGCGGTGCTGCAGCACGTGCACAGCAACTATGAGATCGACCTGTTCCAGAATCTGCTGAAGGCAGCCGCAGAGATCACCGGCGTGGCGGACACCACCAATACCTCATTGCGGGTGATTGCCGACCACATTCGCTCCTGCGCCTTCCTGGTGCTTGATGGGGTGACGCCTTCCAATGAAGGTCGGGGTTACGTATTGCGCCGCATCATTCGCCGTGCTGTCCGTCACGGCTATCAGCTGGGTGTCAAAGACGTGTTTTTCTTCCGTCTGGTCGCTGCACTGGTAACCGAGATGGGCGAGGCCTATCCGGCACTGGAAAAAGATCAGGCGCGCGTGGAACGCGTCCTGCGTGAAGAAGAGCAACAGTTTGCCCGTACTCTGGAAAACGGCATGCAGATTCTGGAGCAGGCCATCTCCCAGCTGAAAGGCGAGGTGCTGCCCGGCGACACCGTATTCCGTCTTTACGATACCTATGGGTTCCCGGTCGACCTGACCGCGGACGTGGCACGCGAGCACAATCTGACACTGGACATGGCGGGCTTTGAGCAGGCCATGGAAGGACAGCGTCAGCAGGCACGTGCCGCCAGCCAGTTTAACGCTGTGGAAAAACTGAGCATCGAAGGCGCTGCTGCCACCGAATTTGTGGGATACGACACCCTGCGTGAGGACGCCCGCGTGCTGGCCATCTATCAGGATGGCAAAGCGGTGCAGAATCTGATCGGAACTACCGAAGCTGTCGTATTGCTCGACGTCAGCCCGTTCTATGGTGAGTCCGGTGGCCAGGCAGGTGACCGCGGCGCTCTGGAAGTGCGACAGAACGGCGCCATCAGCGCGCTGTTTGATGTGCAGGATACCCAGAAGCAGGGCGAACATGTACTGCACAAAGGCACCCTGCGCCAGGGTCGTCTGTCAGTAGGAGATAGCCTGACGGCTGCCGTCGAAGAGCAGAATCGACACGCCACCATGCTTAACCACTCGGCGACACACCTGTTGCACGCTGCCTTGCGGACAGTGCTGGGCGACCATGTGACACAGAAGGGCTCGCTGGTGACGGCAGATCGCCTGCGCTTCGACTTCTCGCACAACAGCCCACTGACAGCAGAGGAAGTGTCAAAGATTGAACGACTGGTCAATGTGGAAATACTGCGTAACCAGCCAGTTCATAAAGAAGTCATGAGCATGGACCAGGCGATGGAGAAAGGAGCGCTGGCCCTGTTTGGCGAAAAGTACGGCGACAAGGTCAGAGTGGTCACCATGGGTGATTTTTCGACTGAACTGTGTGGCGGCACGCACGTTGAACGTACCGGTGACATCGGTCTGTTCAAACTGGTTGCCGAAAGCGGCATTGCTGCGGGTGTACGCCGGGTTGAGGCCGTCACTGGGCTCGGCGCGCTGCAATACGTCGAACGCGAAGAGCAGGTATTGCGGCAGGTCTGTGAAACCCTGCGCAGCAGCGCCGATGGCGTTGCCGAGCGTGTTCAGCAGGTCGTCGCCAATCTGCGCAGCACCGAAAAAGAACTGGAGCAGCTCAAAGGCAAGCTGGCCAGTGCGGCTGGCAGTGACATTGCTTCCAGTGCCGTTGAGGTTAATGGCATCAAGGTGCTGGCTCAGCAGGTTGAGGGTTTCGACAGCAAGGCGCTGCGTGAGACCGTCGACAAGCTGAAGAACAAGCTGGGCAGCGCAGTGGTTGTGCTGGGCTGTGCCGACGGTGGCAAAGTGGCCCTGGTCGCTGGCGTCACCCAGGACCTGACCGACCGCATCAAAGCCGGCGATATCGTAAACTCGGTAGCTCAGCAGGTGGGTGGTAAAGGTGGTGGTCGCGCCGACATGGCGATGGCTGGCGGCAGCGATGCAGCAGCTCTGCCCGCGGCACTGGCGTCTGTGATTGAAACTGTGAAGCAGATCACATGAAATTACGTAAGTTATTGACTTGCCAAGGTCTTAACAAGTCTGTTTTAATCACGGTCAATGTCGGTGAAGCAATTATATGGCGTTAATAGTCAAGAAGTTTGGTGGTACCTCGGTAGGTAGTGTTGAGCGCATAGAAGCGGTCGCCGACAAGATTATTGCCAGCCGCAGCAACGGCGACGACATCGTTGTTGTGGTTTCTGCGATGAGCGGCGAAACCAACAGGCTCATCGCACTGGCCGAGAAGATCCAGGAACAGCCAAGTCCGCGGGAACTGGACGTACTGGTGTCGACCGGCGAGCAGGTGACAGTGGCGTTACTGGCCATGGCCCTGCACAAGCGCGGTTGCGGCGCCCGATCGTTTACCGGATCTCAGGTCCGCATCCTGACTGACAGCGCGCATACGCGGGCACGAATCCAGGAGATCGATTCCCAGCGTATAAAGAATGAACTGGCTCAGGGCCACGTCGTAGTGGTGGCAGGATTCCAGGGTGTTGATGGTGATGGCAACATCACCACGCTGGGCCGGGGTGGCTCGGATACCTCGGCGGTGGCACTGGCGGCGGCGCTGGATGCTGACGAATGTCAGATCTATACCGACGTAAAAGGCGTCTACACCACCGACCCGCGCGTCGTTGAAGATGCCCGTTTGTTACGAACGATTACATTCGAGGAAATGCTGGAGCTTGCAAGCCTGGGGGCAAAGGTACTACAAATACGCTCCGTGGAGTTTGCCGGCAAGTACAAGGTGCCATTGCGCGTCCTGTCCAGCTTTGAAGATGATCCCGGCACACTGATTACACTTGAGGACAACACTGAAATGGAAGCACCGATCATCTCTGGTATCGCATTCACCCGTGACGAGGCAAAAGTGACTGTCTCCGGTGTACCGGATGTGCCAGGGGTTGCCTATCAGGTGCTGGGTCCGGTCAGTGATGCGGGTATCGAAGTCGACGTGATCGTGCAGAACGTGTCCGCAGATGGTACAACTGACATAACGTTTACCGTCAAGCGTCAGGACAGCGAGCAGACCCGCAAACTGGTCACTTCAGTGGCGCAGCAGGTAGGTGCTCGTGATGTCAGCGTCGACAACAAGATTGCCAAGGTGTCGCTGGTGGGGGTCGGTATGCGTTCCCACGCCGGTATCGCCAGCCAGATGTTCAAAACCCTGGCCGCTGAGTCGATCAATATTCAGATAATAACGACCTCCGAAATCAAGATTTCGGTGGTTATAGAGGAGAAATACCTGGAGCTGGCTGTGCGATCGCTGCACTCCGCATTCGGGTTGGGGGAAGAGACCGCACTGGCTGGATGATCAGGGGAGCGAGCTCGAAAAGGCAGGCCCTGGCCTGACCGTGATTTGTTTTGGGGAGACGTGACTGCATTTGGTTTGTTATCCGGTCTACTGAATAACCGTGCAGTCTGGAACAATTCCGTGAATACTTTTCAGGCCGCTGAAAGGGATGTTGCATGGATTTCATGAATGGGAAAGGAGATACATCATGTTGATCTTAACTCGCCGGATTGGTGAGACTCTGATGGTAGGCGATGATGTAACAGTCACCGTCCTCGGTGTAAAAGGCAATCAGGTACGAATCGGCGTCAATGCCCCAAAGGATGTTGCGGTTCATCGCGAAGAAATATATCAACGTATCCAGAAAGAAAAGGATGGCGGCGCTGATTCCGGCAACAACTCTGATCAGTGAATTTCTTGGCATTCAAGCCTGCCATTTCTCCAAAGTTATGCTATGATGGCGCCCGTTTTGGAGAGATGGCCGAGTGGCTGAAGGCGCGCCCCTGCTAAGGGCGTATAGGTTAATCCCCTATCGAGGGTTCGAATCCCTCTCTCTCCGCCATACGCCTTATCCACCCCTGTACGGGCCTCTAACTGCAGTAGAAAAATGAGCAGCAGTGGATAGAGGGATTAGAACCCGAAAGAGGGTTCGATGGATTGCAAAGCAATCCAAGACGAGCGCGCCAGCGCGAAGCCCGAAGGGTTGAACAGCCCCAAAAAAGGCTGTTCAATCAATCCCTCTCTCGTAAATCCAGCGCTCAACCCAAACATCACTCCCAACACCGCTCCAATCCCCCTCTCACCGCGTATACATCTACACCACTCGCAAACGAGAGCTTTTCCATGCCCAACCACATCGCCATATTCGGCGCCAACGGCACAATCGGCAGCGAATTCACAAGGGCGCTGTCCTCACACTATCCCGAAGCAACCATCCACGCCTTCTCTCGAAGGCCACAAGACAGTGCCGCCCAAAATATCACCACCCACCAGCTCGACTACCTCGACGAGGCAGCACTTAAAAATGCCGCTAAAGAAGTGTCAGAGCAGGCACCCCTCGATCTCGTCATCGTAGCGACAGGCATCCTGCACACGGACGAGATCATGCCGGAGAAATCCCTGCGTGATTTATCCGCAGACAAGTTCATGCAGCTTTATCAGGCCAATACCATCGTGCCTGCCCTGATCGCCAAATACTTTGTACCCATCCTGAATAAACAGCAGACCGTATTGTTTGCAGCCTTGTCGGCCCGCGTCGGCAGCATCTCCGACAATCATCTGGGCGGCTGGTATTCCTACCGCGCCTCCAAGGCAGCTCTCAACATGATCATCAGAAATGTTGCCATCGAAACGCGACGTACCAACAAGAATGCCATTGTCTGTGCACTGCACCCGGGTACTGTTGACAGTGCGCTTTCAGAGCCTTTTCAAAAGAATGTGCCGGAGGACAAGCTGTTTACCGCAGAGTTCTCCGTGTCGCAGCTGCTGCAGGTGATAGACAAACTCAGCACTGATGATAGCGGCAAGGTGTTTGCCTGGGACGGCAGTGAGATTCAGCCCTGATGCGGTGAATAACGCCCGTAATCACCGCATGATATGCGGTGATTAAGCTTGGTGATGCGGTGAATAGGTCGTATAATCACCGCAAATCATGCGGTGAATAATATGTGGATACATGAACATCAGGACTGGCCTGACTTTAGCTGGGATGCGGAAGCACTGGAAGCAAAACTCGCAGACTGTCGATATCGACAGGGCCGCGTGCTGGGCCGTATGGAGAGCCTTGGATTTGAGCTAAAGCGCGAAGCCTCGCTCAATACTCTTACGAATGACGTCGTTAAATCTTCAGCGATTGAAGGCGAAAACCTGAATCCCACTGAGGTGCGTTCCTCCATTGCCCGCAGGCTCGGTCTGGATCTCGCCGTCCTTGTCCCGGTTAGCCGTGATGTCGAAGGCATCGTCGAGATGATGCTGGACGCCACGCAGCGTTTCTCCAAACCACTGAGCAGAGAACGGCTTTTTGACTGGCACGCGGCACTTTTCCCTACTGGTCGGAGCGGCATGCGTAAAATTTCCGTTGGCCAGTGGCGCACAGAGGATGCGGGTCCAATGCAGGTGGTTTCGGGACCCATTGGTAAAGAAAAGGTTCACTTTGAAGCACCAGACGCCGGCCGTCTGGCTGAAGAGATGGCCCGGTTTCTAGTATGGTTCGAGCGGAGGGGCGATATCGACCCCGTTGTCAAAGCCGGTATTGCCCACTTCTGGTTCGTCACCATCCACCCCTTTGAAGATGGCAACGGACGTATAGCCAGAGCAATAGGTGACATGGCGCTTGCCAGGGCTGATGGTACGCCAGATCGCTTTTACAGTCTGTCAACGCAGATAGAAACAGAGCGCAAGCAGTACTATACACAGCTAGAGCATCAGCAGCGTGCATCTACTGACATCACACCCTGGCTGTCATGGTTTCTTGATTGCCTCGGTCGGGCGATTACCAGTGCCGAAACAACGCTGGCGAATGTCTTGTTCAAAGCTCGACTATGGGAGGAGCTCAAACAGAACCCTGTCAATGACCGACAGCGGCATGTCATCAATCGCATGTTGGAAGATGACTTTCAGGGTTATATAAACACCTCAAAATATGCAAGGCTTGCCAAGTGTTCTAACGACACGGCACTGCGAGATATTCAGGACTTAAAGGAGCGGGGGGTGTTAGTTCAGAATCCCGGGAGAGGGCGGAGCACGAGTTACAGCTTGTCAGACAGTTTGGAGTGAAGCAAGGAAAGCGAGTCGGCGCCTGCGTAGACAAACGACCGACTCATTTCAAACCTGTTGCTTTGATTGTTTTCATATTTATCCCGTATATCAGTTTTTGTGATTATGTATTTTCTTCACTGGCTTGTGGCCGTGAAACGCCTTGTTGCTTACGGGTTTGAAACAACAAGCGTACTGTGCATTTAACTGTGAATCATGGTACTTCTTACGACTGCGATCTTACTGTTTACCAACGAAGCTGAACTTCATCAGAGTGCGAACAGGTACTGCCTGACCAGCTTCAGCAACAACCGGCTCAAACTTCCAGGATTCAATGGCGCTCAGAGCGGCGCGAGTGAACAGACGAGAGTTTGATTCAGCAACTGCAGGAGAAGAAACGCTGCCGTCGGGCATTACAGTGAACTCAACAACGGTGTAACCTTCGATACCAGACAGCTCGGCACGACGTGGGTACTCTGGCAGTGAAGACTCTACAACGCGCAGGTCCTTGCTGCTGTACATGCCTGAAGCTTCAGGAGTCTGTGCATTGGCGCTTACAGAAACGGCACTACCAATAACACCGGCCAGAACTGCGATTTTTACTACTGCTGACTTACTCATTTATTTCACCTCGAATTTTGGGGTTGGATTAACTTGCACCTAGGACAAAGCAAAGCCTGTGCCAGTTTTTTAATATTAATAAAAACAAAGGCATAGCGATCCAGGCCCATCCGTGAGCAATTTGCTGGTGCGCTGTTTTAATGCAGGCTGCACCAACTTGCTTCACGAATGACAGCATGTTGCCATTAGATATTGACAATGTTGTGTCATATTCCTGAATCTTTCGTGACACTCCATTTCTGAACGTATTCATGATAATGTCCGGCGGTAAGTCATTGGCGAATCAGCCAATGAGTGCCGGAACACCGATCGATGTCCTATAACAAGCAGAACACCCGCACCACAATAAAAGATGAGGCAGATCATGATTCGCAAGGTACCCCAGCTAGCCCTGACCGTTAGCCTGCTCGCCGCGCTGGCGGCCTGCAGTGAACCAGATACCGACACTGACCCCGTCAATCCAGCGGCTGACCTGGCCGCTGCGCGAGCAGCCGTCGACCTCGCTGTTGCTTCCAGTGCACCAGACCAGATTAGTGGCAGCTCGGTGCTGGTGACCATTAATGGGGTTGATTCGCTGCAGGGGCTGACCTTCCTGGCAGATGACCGGCCACTGGCAACCGTCAGACAGACCGCAATGTCTGCTGGGAATTCATTTAATGTGCTGCTGGCAGGGCTGGAGCAGGGCAGCCAGGCACTTTCGGTGCAGAACAGCCAGGGTCAGGTATTGGCCTCACTTCCGGTGACCAGCCATCCACTCAGTGGTCCCATCTTCTCCGGCCCGCAGCAATATCCCTTTGTCTGTACCAGTGTGCTGGAGTGGGGTGTGCAGCCACTGGTTGATCACAACGAGGAGTGGGGCTTTCCGGTTTACGCCCCTGGAGCAACTGCCGAGGACGCAGAGCCCATCGGTTACAGCAAGGACTGCATGATCGAGCCCTTCGTTGAATACCACTATATGAGTACTGAGGGTGGCTACAAACCCTGGCCGGCGGATGGTATGCGCCCGGCTGATCTGGCAACAACCACGCTGACAGACGGCACCGAGGTGGATTTTGTGGTGCGCTGGGAACGCGGCACCCTCAACCGTTTCCTTTACAGCTTTGCCACCCTGGTGCAGCCAGATGCAATGACCGGCAGTGTCATCGACCCGGGGCCCGCCAACTGGAATGGTCGCCTGCTGTACCATTTTGAAGGTGGTGTGGGTGTTGGCCACAGTCAGGGGCGCGTCAGTGCCAGCCGTGCACGCTTGCCAGAGGCGCTGGGGCAGGGCTACGCCGTCATCTACTCGTCTGGCAATCGTACCGGTGAGCATTACAACCTGCAGGTCGGTGGAGAAACCGCGCTGATGGTCAAAGAGCACTTCATCAAGCGTTTTGGTGTGCCCGACTACACCGTCGCAGTGGGTGGATCAGGCGGTGCCATCCAGCAGTATGTGTATCAACAGAATCATCCTGGTCTGATCGACGCCGGTGTGGCCCAGTACTCCTATCCGGACATGGTCACACAGACCATCCACGTCGGTGACTGTGAGTTGCTGGAACACTACATGGACGTCACTGATCGCAATAACCCGCGCTGGCAGGTCACCGAGAACCGCAGCCTGCTGATCGGTTTCAATTCCACCGATGCTGTGCCGGATCCGCTGGCCGACATCAAACGTCAGCTGGGTTACGCCTCCGCCCCGGGTGCCAACGAATGCATCCCTGCCTGGCGCGGCCTGACCCCACTGAGCATGAACCCGCACTATGGGCAGGTACGGGAGCAGGACAAGATGCATCCGCCTGGGATCATGGATGACGTGGTATGGACCCACTACGATGACCTGAAGAATATCTACGGCGTCGACGAAAATGGCTGGGCGCGCACGCCCTGGGACAATGTTGGTGTGCAGTACGGTCTGCAGGCACTGACAGAAGGTGCCATCACACCTGAGGAATTCCTCGACCTGAACGAAAAAGTCGGCGGCTGGAAACATCCGTCTGACATGGTGCAGGAAGGCGCCCCGTTTCTGGGTGAAATGACCCCGGAGAACTTTGATCCCTGGAGCAGTCGCAATATGAACCTGTCCACCAATGGTGAGCCAGCGCCGCGTACCAGTGGCGATCCGCAGGCCATCAGCGCACTGTATGAGTCCGGCATGGTGTTTGATGGCCAGCTGAACATTCCCATCATCGACTGGCGGCATTATCTGGAGCACGTGCTGGATATGCACAACTCACATCAGTCCTTCTCTGCGCGCCAGCGCATCGAGAACCAGATGGGCCACAGTAACAACCAACTGATCTGGTTCACCGATGCACGGCCCGAGCCTGCCTTCGACCAGACCCTGCAGGCGCTGGAAGTGCTGCACGAGTGGGTGAGCAATATCAAAGCCAATCCGGATGCCAGTGTCGCCGCGGCGCGTCCGGACAGCGCCCAGGATGCCTGCTTCAATACCCAGGGCGAACTGATCGCGCAGGGAGACGATGTCTGGAACGGCATTCTCAACGAGCAGCCAGAGGGTGCCTGTACGCAGCAGTTTCCGGTTTACTCGACCTCACGGATGGTGGCAGGTGGCCCAATTGAAGGCAGTATCTTCAAATGCGAGATGAAGTCGCTTGATCAGGCGCTGGCCGATGGCACCTACGGCAGCTGGCAGCCGGACCAGACGCAACAGCAACGCCTGCGCAACATATTCCCGCAGGGCGTGTGTGATTACAGTGAGCCTGACAGTGCACGTCCACAATAAGGCAGGGTTTATGGAACACTTTGTCGGCATGCGGGTGATACGGTTACAATCGGGCACCGTATCAACCCGTCGACAAACGATTTGATGTAGAGCAGTAGTAAATTCTCAAAACAGGAAAACAAAACACAGGACGCAACAATGAACTTTGAAGACATCAAGAATATATGTGTAGTGGGCGCCGGCAACATGGGTCATCAGATTGCCCTGCAGGCTGCCATTTGCGGATACAAGGTCAAATGTTTTGACGTCAATCAGGAAACGCTGAAAAAGGCCGATGCCTTTGTTGATTCCTATCTGCCGGGTCGCGTTGAAAAAGGCCGCCTGACCACCGAGCAGGCGCAGGCTGCGCGCGGCAATATTCAGTTTGTCGACTCGCTGGAATCTGCGGCGGGTGATGCCGACTTTGTCATTGAGGCAGCCACCGAAGTGCTTTCACTGAAGCGCAAGATTTTTGCCGACCTGGATCGCATCGCACCCAAGCACGCGATTCTGGCCACCAACTCGTCTGCCATCGTCAGCTCCAAAATTGCTGATGCCACCCAGCGTCAGGATAAAGTGTTGAACATGCACTTCTTCAATCCGGCACTGGTGATGAAGCTGGTGGAAGTTGTTAAGGGGCCACATGTCTCGGATGAAAGCGCTGATCTGACCATGGAGCTGTGCCGCGTCTTCCAGAAAGTGCCGGTACTGCTAAAAAAAGAAGTGGATGGCTTTTTGCTCAACCGTATCTTTGCAGCGATTTCACGCGAAGCCAGCTGGCTGCTGGAGATGGGTGTGGCCGAAGTGGAAGATATTGATAACGCCTGCGTCTACGGCGCTGGTCACCCGATGGGGCCGTTCCGCCTGAACGACCTGACCGGACTGGATCTGAGCTACATCATGCGTATGGAAAAATTCCGTGAGACCGGCAACCCTGCCGATTTGCCCAACCCTCGCCTGGTAGAACACTACATGAAAGGCGAATACGGCGAAAAAACCGGCAAGGGCTGGTACGACTACTCCGGCAAGAAGTAAGTGCGGCGGTCGCCGTCAGGCTTCGAAGTCTGACGGCGCGAGTGCTTTGGCCAGTTCCGCCGGTTCCACTTCGCCACCGGTCAGCTCGGCATCCCAGTCAGTCCCCACCATGGCATTGTCTTCATGCATGCCCGGCAGCCACTCGGTCAGGAAATCATCCAGGCTGATAGCGCGCGGCTTATACACTGACCACTCATCCGTACACATCGCCGCTGCGGCCTGTTCGCTGGACCAGAACGGAAATACATCCGTATCTTCATACTCGATGGAGTCGCACAGCGCCCAGCCATCCTCGCCATACAGGCCCCAGACCTGGCCCTGTTGCAGCGCCTGTTCTACGAATGTCTCAATATTGCTGTCATCATCGGTGTGGGTGTTCATAGGCGTCGAGGCTCCGCAGGCTGGCTGACCGGTCAAAGAAAGTCGCGTATTCTATCGACGACAGGATATCGTATCCACCGATATTATTGCAGCAAAAAGGATGACCTTGCATGACTCAGGAAAACTGCCGTTACAAGACCGTTAACGCCGCCATCAGCCCCACGGGCAGCCTTGAGCTGCTCTCCCAGCAGGAGGTGGAACGCCTCAGCCGGGTAGGGCATGGCGAGATTCATGAGCTGTTCCGCCGCTGCGCGCTGGCGGTACTCAATTGTGACGATACCTCCGACAGTGCTGAAGAGGTGTTTGCCCGCTATCCGGACTTTGATGTCGAAATTGTGCAGCGCACCCGTGGCGTGAAACTGAAGTTAAAAAATGCACCCGCCTGCGCCTTTGTGGACGGCAAGATCATGAGTGGCGTGCGTGAGCATCTGTTTGCGGTGCTGCGTGACATCGTATTTGTGGCCAGCGAGCTGTATCGCCAGGATGAATCCAGCGTAGAGGAGGGTTTCGAGGCCATCCGGCTGGTGCATCGCGGTCCGCTGAGCCCGGCCGCCATCAATAACCTCGTCTTCCTCCTGCTGCGTAACGCCGGCCTGCTCAAACCCCGCATACTGCCCAATCTGGTCGTGTGCTGGGGTGGTCACTCAATCAGCCGTGAGGAGTACGACTACACCAAATCGGTGGGTTACGAGCTGGGCCTGCGTCATCTGGACATCTGCACCGGCTGTGGCCCGGGCGCCATGAAAGGCCCCATGAAGGGTGCCACCATCGGACATGCCAAGCAGCGCATCCAGGGCGGGCGTTATATCGGGATCAGCGAACCCGGTATTATCGCTGCTGAGTCACCCAACCCGATTGTGAATCATCTGGTGGTATTGCCGGATATTGAAAAGCGCCTGGAGGCCTTTGTGCGCGTGGCCCATGGCATCATCGTATTCCCGGGCGGGGTGGGCACGCTGGAAGAGATTCTGTTCCTGATCGGCACACTGATGGATCCGGCCAACAAGGATCAGCAGCTGCCACTGATTTTCACCGAAGCGGCCTGCAGTAACGGCTATTTCAAGCGAATTGACGAGTTCCTGGTGGCCACGCTGGGCGAAGAGGTGCGCCGTCATTATCGAATCATTGAGGACGACCCGGTTGAGGTCGCGCATGTGATGCGCGAAGGCATGCAGCAGGTGGGCAAGGGCCGCCGTGTCTCGCGTGACGCCTACTATTACAACTGGCTGCTGCACATCCCGGAGGAAATGAAACACCCCTTTGAGGTCAATCATGACAGCATGGCCAGCCTGCATCTGACCCGTTCATTGCCGCCTCAGGAGCTGGCAATCAACCTGCGGCGGGCCTTCTCGGGCATTGTAGCCGGCAATGTGAAGGACCATGGGGTAAGGCTGGTGCGCGAGAAAGGGCCCTTTGTGCTGCGCGGCGATGCCAGCATAATGGCGGCGATGGACGGTTTATTGCGTGATTTTGTGGCACATGGACGCATGAAACTGGCCAGGGAACGCTACAACCCCTGTTATACTATCGAGCCCGAGCCAGCCCAGTCAGAACCGGTCTAATAGTTGACTAAAATAGTCGGATACTCGATAATTTGCGGCTCCTGAAAGCTTTTTTAATCGTCGTTAGAGCCGAGGTTGCCCATGAGTGAACAAGTCGAAAGCCTGATCCGTAAGGACTATGCTGCCGGATTTCATTCAGCAATCGAGTCCGACACCCTGCCGCCGGGCCTGAATGAAGACGTCATTCGTCATATCTCGGCCCAGAAAGAAGAGCCGCAGTGGATGCTGGACTGGCGCCTGAAGGCCTTCGAGGCCTGGAAGCAGATGGTCGAGCCGACCTGGGCGCACGTGCACTATCCGAAGATCGATTTTCAGTCGATCTCCTACTACAGCTCGCCCAAGAGCATGAAAAACCGCCCGAAAAGCCTCGATGAGGTGGATCCGGAGCTGCTGGAGACCTACAAAAAGCTGGGTATCCCGCTGCACGAACAGGAAGCCCTGGCAGGCGTGGCGGTTGATGCGGTATTTGACTCCGTCTCAGTAGTGACCACCTTCCGCGAGAAGCTCAAGGACGCCGGTGTCATTTTCTGCCCCATTAGTGAGGCAATCCGCGAATATCCCGAGCTGGTACAGAAGTACCTGGGATCTGTGGTTCCGCAAAAAGACAATTTCTACGCCGCGCTCAACTCAGCGGTGTTCTCCGATGGTTCCTTTGTGTATATCCCCAAGGGCGTTCGCTGCCCAATGGAGCTGTCCACCTATTTCCGAATCAATGAGCTGAATACCGGGCAGTTCGAGCGCACGCTGATCGTCGCCGACGAAGGCTCCTACGTCAGCTACCTGGAAGGCTGTACCGCACCGATGCGCGACGAGAACCAGCTGCACGCAGCGGTGGTGGAACTGGTGGCGCTGGACGATGCCCGCATTAAGTACTCCACGGTGCAGAACTGGTACCCAGGCGACAAGGACGGCAAGGGCGGTATCTACAACTTTGTCACCAAGCGCGGCATCGCGCACACCAATGCCCGTATCTCCTGGACACAGGTAGAGACCGGCTCGGCAGTGACCTGGAAATACCCCAGCTGCATCCTCAAGGGTGACAACAGCGTGGGCGAATTCTACTCGGTGGCGCTCACCAACAATTTCCAGCAGGCCGACACCGGCACCAAGATGATTCACCTGGGCAAGAACACCAGCTCCACCATCATTGCCAAAGGCATCTCGGCCGGTCGCAGCAACAGCTCCTATCGCGGGCTGGTGCGCATCAATCCGGGCGCCGAGGGCGCACGTAACTTTACCCAGTGCGATTCACTGCTGATCGGTGACCGCTGTGGGGCGCATACCTTCCCGTACATCGAAAACCGCAACTCCTCTGCCGTCATCGAGCATGAGGCAACCACCTCCAAAGTCAGCGACGACCAGATGTTCCTGTGTCAGCAGCGCGGCCTGGATGCGGAAAAAGCGGTGTCGATGATTGTTAACGGCTTTTGCCGCGAGGTATTCAAGGAGCTGCCCATGGAGTTTGCGGTGGAAGCCGGCAAACTGCTGGAAGTCAGCCTGGAAGGCTCGGTCGGCTGACGTTCGAATCCTGATTTTTTCTCAATACAACGGAATTTCATTATGTTACAGATCAAAGAACTGGTTGCTGAAATTGACGGCAAGCAGATTCTCAATGGCCTGAATCTGACCATTGGCGACGGCGAAGTCCACGCCATCATGGGCCCCAACGGGGCAGGCAAGAGCACGCTGGGCAATGTGCTGACCGGTCGCGATGGCTATGAGGTCAAATCCGGCGAAGTGCTGTTCAACGGCAAGAATCTGTTTGACCTGGAGATCGAAGAGCGCGCCCGCGAAGGCATGTTCCTGGCATTCCAGTATCCGGTGGAGATTCCCGGTGTCAGCAACATGGAATTCCTCAAAGCCTCGCTGGATGCCCGGCGCAAACACCAGGGCCTGGAAGAGCTGTCGTCCTTCGACTTCATGAAGCTGGCGCGCGAAACCAGTGCCAAGGTCAGCCTGGATGCCGCTTTCCTGAAGCGCGGCGTCAATGAAGGCTTCTCCGGTGGCGAGAAAAAGCGCAACGAGATTCTGCAGATGATGCTGCTGGAACCGCAGCTGTGCATTCTGGATGAAACCGATTCCGGTCTGGACATTGATGCCCTGCAGGTGGTTGCCAATGGCGTCAACGCCATGCGTGACGGCAAGCGCAGCTTTATCGTCGTGACTCACTACCAGCGACTGCTGGACTACATCGTGCCTGATCACGTGCACGTGCTTGCCGGTGGCAAAATCGTCAAATCCGGTGACAAAGAACTCGCCAAAGAACTGGAAGCCAAAGGTTATGGCTGGCTGGAAGGTGAGGTCGCCTGAACATGACACAGCCCGTTCAGCCAAGCGATTTTCAGAAACGCGCCCTGACGCTGGCACAGCAGCGCAGCGCGCCTGCGTTCCTGCAGACGGTGCGACAGCAGGGCCTGGATGAATTCGGCCAGATTCAGTGGCCCGGTCGCAAGACCGAAATGTGGAAGTACACCACTTTGCGTCCGGTCGAAGCCTTTGCCAATGCCGAATGGCCGGCCGACGATGTCGCCGCCGACGGCGAGCAGCTGGCGTCGCTGCCCGAGCTGGATGCCACACGTCTGGTATTTGTCGATGGTCTGTTTGATGGTGCCGCGTCGGATGAACTGCCCGACGGTGTGCGCCTGTTCAGTCAGGCCGACGAGGCGGCACGCGTGGTGCTTGACCAGTACCTGGGCAAGATCGCCAAGGATATTGATCCGTCACGCCGCAATCTGTTTGCTGCACTCAATGATGCGTGGCTGACTGACGGTGTGCTGGTCTATGTGCCGAAAAATGCCACACTGGAAAAGCCACTGTATGTGGTGCACCTGTCGACTGCGCAAGCGGCCGAGCGCGTCGCCAATCAGCGACTGCTGGTGGTGCTGGAGCAGGGCGCCAGTGCCGATCTGATCGAACACTATCTGAGCGCCGACGATGCGAGTGCCAGCTTTGTGAATACGCTGACTGAAATACACGTCGGCGACAACGCAAGACTGAGCCATACCCGTCTCAACCTGGAACACGAAGCCAGCAGTCATGTCGGCGCGGTGCATATCAACCTGCAGCGCAGCGCGGTGGCCAATGGTTTCACACTGGCTGAAGGTGGCGAGCTCAAGCGTCTGGACTACCAGATTAACCACTGTGGCGAAGGTGCCGAGCTTAACCTCAATGGCCTGTATCTGGGCCGGCATCAGCAGCACGTTGATTATCACACCACCATTGAGCACCGCGTGCCCAACTGCACCAGCCAGGAGGTCTTCCGCGGCATTGTCGGTGACAAGGCCAAAGCCGTGTTTAATGGCCGCATCCATATCCATCAGGATGCGCAGAAAACCCTGGCAGAACTGAACAACCGCAATCTGCTCACCTCCAATACTGCCGAGGTGGACACCAAGCCGGAACTGGAAATTTACGCCGATGATGTGCGCTGTGCACACGGTGCAACCATCAGTCAGCTGGACGAGACGGCGCTGTACTATCTGCAAAGCCGCGGCATTGAACTGCCCCAGGCGCGCATGATGCTCAGCTACGGCTTCATCAACGAGGTGCTGGAAACCCTGCCGCACGAGGGTATCCGTACCGCGCTGCAGAAGCGCCTGCGACAGCGGTTTGTTGAGGAGATTTAAGGTGGCCGACGTGGCAGCGGAGACAGTAGTGCAGGCGCACGGCTTTGATGCCGGGCGCGTCAAGCAGGACTTTCCGATCCTGAATCAGCAGGTGAACGGCCAGCCACTGGTCTACCTGGACAATGCCGCGACCACCCAAAAGCCACAGGCCGTCATCGACGCCATCAGCCACTATTATCAGTTCGACAACAGCAATGTGCACCGCGGTGCCCATACGCTGGCCGATCGCGCCACCGCCAAGTTTGAACAGGCACGGCAGCGCGTCGCACAGTTTATCAATGCCCCGGCCGCCAAACAGGTGCTGTGGACCCGTGGCACTACCGAAGGTATCAACCTGGTCGCCTCCAGCTGGGGTGGCGCGAATCTGAAGCAGGGTGACCGCGTGCTGGTCTCGGCGATGGAGCACCACTCCAACATCGTGCCCTGGCAGATGGTCGCCGAAAAAACCGGTGCACAAGTTGAAGCCATTCCGGTGGATGACACCGGCACGCTGGATCTGCAGGCATATACGGACATGCTGGATGACCGCGTGCGTATGGTCTCCGTTAACCAGGTCTCCAATGCCCTGGGCAGCATCAATCCGATTGCCGACATCATCCGTCTGGCCCACCAGCACGGTGCGCTGGTGTTGATCGACGGCGCCCAGGCCATCGCGCACTGGCCGGTTGATGTGCAGGCCATGGACTGCGATTTTTATGTGTTCTCCGGCCACAAACTGTTTGGGCCTACCGGCATCGGTGTGTTGTATGGCCGCGAAGAACTGCTCAATGCCATGCCGCCATATCAGGGCGGTGGCGAGATGATTGAAACGGTCAGCTTTGATGGCACCACCTACAACCAGCTGCCCTACAAGTTCGAAGCCGGCACCCCGGACATTGCTGGCGCCATTGGCCTGGCTGCGGCCATCGATTACGTGGACAGTCTGGATCGCGCAGCAGCTGCCGAGCACGAGCATGCCCTGCTGGCCTACGCGACCGAAAAAGCAACACAGGTGCCGGGCCTGAAACTGATTGGCACGGCCACCGACAAGTGCGCGGTCTTGAGTTTTGTGCTGGAAGGGGTGCACCCCTCGGATCTGGGTATGCTGCTTGACCAGCAGGGCGTGGCCGTGCGAACCGGCCACCACTGTGCGCAGCCACTGATGCAGCAGTACGGGATACCTGGTACGGTGCGGGCCAGCTTCAGCTTTTATAATACATTTGACGATGTAGACAGATTATTCGCCGCCCTGGACAAGGCGCGGCAGTTATTAACGTGAGGTAACAGAAATGACGGTAGAGACATTCGATCCGCAAGCTGCCTCCACCCCGGTGTCGGTCACTCCGGCGGCGGTGGCGCATTTTCGCAGGCAGCTGCAAAAAGACACTAACGCCAGAGCCGTGCGCCTGAGCGTCAAGGAAAGCGGCTGCACCGGTTTTATGTATGTGGTCGACCTGGTCCAGGAAGGCCAGGCCGAAGACCTGCACCAGCAGCTGGAAGACGGCCTGGAGCTGCTGATTGACAGTGGCAGTCTGGGGGTTGTTAAGGGGACGAAGATTGATCTGGTGACTGAAGGCGTTAATCGCCAGCTCAAGTTCCAGAACCCCAATGTCGTTGACCAATGCGGCTGCGGCGAAAGCTTTTCGATTGCGAAGGACTGACTGAGCCTCGATTGGATTATTTGATTTAGGAATCGGATATGGAACGCAAGATGGTGGTGGCGCAGCAGGATTGTCCGGCGCGGCGGGTGCCGGATGGGACGCCTGTCACCATTCCCAGGGACAGTTTTGTCAGCATTACGCAGGCGCTGGGTGGCAACTACACGGTGGTGCACCAGGGGCAGATGCTGCGGGTGGATGGCACGGATGCGGGCGCGCTGGGGCTGAAGCCGGAGACGCTGACGTTTCCGCCGGCCGCAGATGACCAGATTCAGGAATCGCAGGTCTGGGAAGCGCTGGGCACCGTGTTTGATCCGGAGATCCCGGTCGATCTGGTGAATCTGGGGCTGATTTACAAAGTGAACGTTGACCAGGATGCCAAAACCGTTGATATCGACATGACCCTGACGGCTCCCGGCTGCGGCATGGGTCCGGTGCTGGTCGGTGATGTGGAATACCGCGTGCGCAAGGTGCCCAACGTCAAAAAGGTCAACGTTGATCTGGTGTTTGATCCACCCTGGAGCCGCGAGATGATGAGCGAGGAAGCCCAACTGGAAACGGGGATGTTTTTCTGATGGCTAAGCAATTTGGCGTCGACATCACCAGCGACGACATCGTCGACACCCTGGCATTTTTTGACAGCTGGGACGATCGCTACAAATACATCATCGACCTGGGCCGCGAACTGCCACCCATGGCCGACGAACACAAGGTGGACGATAACCTGATCCGCGGCTGTCAGAGCCAGGTCTGGCTGGTCACGCGCGAGGAGCAGGGCAGCCAGGACGGTATACTGTATTTCGACGTCGACAGCGACGCGTTTATTGTGAAGGGCCTGCTGGCCATTGTCATGGCCGCCTACAACGGCAAAACCGCCGACGAGATTCTGGCCTTTGATATCCAGGCTTACTTCGAATCCATCGACCTGATGCGCCACCTCAGCCCCACAAGAGGCAGTGGTCTGCAGGCCATGGTCGCCCGCATCCAGCAGATCGCCTCGCAGGCAGCCTGAGCCTGAGTCCAGGTCCAAGTATAAGCTGAGGCCCGCGCCTCAGCTGCGATTCTCCAACACCCAGTTGGCATAATCACGCTGCCCCTGCGAGCGCTGCGCCGCACTCATCTCAGTCTCCAGCGTGTTCAGAAACTGGGTAGCCAGCGCCACCTCATTATCCTGTGCCAGCCGCGCCCACATATACGCCTGTGCCAGATCCCGGTCCACACCGAGACCCTGATGGTACATGGTCGCCAGGTAATACTGCGCCTCACCATCATCATAGCCCGCTGCCTCACCGTACCAGCGTGCCGCCTGTTCATAGTGCGCGCCACGATTAATCAGTGACAGCGGCCAGACACTCATCCACGACGGCTGTACCCCCAACTGGTTGTAATACAGCACGCCCAGATTCACCATCGACCGCACATAACCCTGCTCAGCCGCCCGCTGCGTCCACAAAAAGGCCTGCTCATAGTCCTGCGGCACACCCTCACCACTGAAATACAGCACGCCCAGATTGTGCTGCGCAATCGCCAGCCCATTCTCCGCCGCCTCGGTAAACAGGGCGACCGCCGTCGCCATATCCCCCGCATCCCGCGCCTCAACGCCCTCGTAATAGACGCTGTAGTCCGGCAGCTCGGTATCCTCATCCACCACCTGAACCTGCGCCTGCAGCGCAGCAGCCGGACAGAGCAGGGCAGCGGCCAGCATCAGATACGAGACAAAACGACTGGAAAATATCACCAAAAAACCTTCCTCAAGACCTTTCTTAAGACCGTATTCAAGACCTTTATTAAGGCGAGGGAGAGCCCGCCTGCTGGCTGTTAAATTCTTCAATCCACTGCTGCACTTCCCGCTGAACACGCTCCACCTCGGCAGGTGGCAGCAATTCCTGGATCAGCACCGCATTGGCCGCCGCACTCTGATGCCCACCGGCACCGGCCAGCGTAAACCAGCGATAGGCCTCCGCCGTGTTCTGCGGCGCACCCATCCGGCCATTAAACATCACCACACCCAGTGTGAACTGCGACTGCCGGTCACCATTATTCGCAGCCTTCAAAAACCACTCCAGCGCCTCAGCCTCATCCCGAATCACACCCAGGCCATTCAGATACATCACCGCAATGTTGTACTGCGCATTGGCATTATCCTGATCTGCCGCCAGCGTAAACCACCGCAGCGCCTCAAAATTATCCGCCGCCACGCCCTCGCCATTCAGATACCGCGTGCCCAGCGCAAACTGCGCCGCCGACTCACCCGCCACAGCCCGGGACTGCAGCGCAGCCAGCTCATCCGACGACTGTGCGAATGCCCCAGTCGCCCAAAAGCACAGCCCCAAAACGCAAACTGCCCCGCAGGCCACGCGCCTAAAGGCACGCACCGGCAGGGCAGAACACATCCAGCGAAAAGAATTCAAACGAAACCGCTCAGAACTGCTCGTACAGACTGTCCGTATCATCGTCAGCAAACACCACACGGTTGGCATCCTCCAGCCACTCCAGCGCCAGTTGCTCACCCCGAACCACATCCGACTCACTCAGACTCTCCCGAATCATCTCCAGCGTAGGCGCCAGATCCCGCTCCCCATTCACATAGGCCAGCGTCAACCACTTAACCGCCTGCACCAGATCCGGCGCCGAGGCCCCCTGACCCGTACGATACATCTCCCCCAGACGGCGCTGAGCCTGCACATGCCCCTGATTGGCCTCCTGCGTGAACTCCATCATCGCAGCCCGGTAATTCCCCGAGTCATAAGCCCGAACCCCAGCCTCAAAATCAGCCAGCACGGCCCCAGAGACCATCAACAGGCCAGCCATTCCAACGGCGCCCAGCGTTTGTTTTATTGATATAGGCATAATGCGACCCTTAGACAATAAGTAGAGCGAAACAAAATAATTCCCGATCTTAGCACGACCACCCCGACCCTGGAAATTTCTACAGAAAATATCAAAAAGGGCTTTGAAAATACTGCCAGTTATATATAATACGCACCCTCAACGCACCCGTAGCTCAGCTGGATAGAGTACCTGACTACGAATCAGGTGGTCGCATGTTCGAATCATGCCGGGTGCGCCATATTTAGAAAGCAAAAGGGGTCGTGGCGAAAGCTACGACCCCTTTTGCTTTCTAACTTGCCCACTTGGCTCCGAAAGAACATGTGTTCGACTGATTGCATCGCAATCAGGACGGCTGAAAGCCGCCCCGAAGGGGTGAGTAATCCGCCAATGCGGATTACGAATCAATCATGCCTCTCTAATGCTATGCACCCCACAAATGTGATTCATCGCACAAATCCCTCTATTAGCCATATGTCTAATTGTCATAACTCCCTGAATCTGCACATATTCGGCAATTGCTCTCAACCTCGACCGCACTCAAGACGCAGGTGGCCAATCCATACGATTCACCCGTAGGGCGGTAGCGTGCCTGGATCACGGATATTGTGCGCATTCGGACCTAACAGATATTACGAGCGCCTGTTAAATTGCTAATTGAGTGACTGGTCCGAGAAATATTTTCGTAGACGCTGAAGGTTAGGGAGACAAATTAAGAAAAGATCGTATTGAGATAGTGTGCAGTAATTTTGAGAATCTGAGCGTGCGCACTATACGACTGTTAATAGCAAGACGGGGTCTTGCCATGGAAGATACATTGTGAATGATTTCGTAAACGCATTTATAAAAATAATCGATCTATTTCTGAATCCGAGAAAAAATGGCTTTGCTGTTCTTGTGGCTTTAATAGGGCTGACGATTACCTATTTCGGATACAGTTTATTTGTATCTGGGATTCAGGATGGAGGTGCAGCCCTTACTATTGCGTATGGCGATGGTAAAGAATTCGATTTAGGTAAGGGCGGCCCAGGCCTTATTTTTTGCGTCTTCGGTATGGGTCTGATCGTATTTTCAATCTACAACTACTCAAAAATACGGGCTTCTCCAGATTCGTCTAACTGTGAGGAAATTGACGGCCTGGTAGAAATCCATCCCAGAACTATTACCAAAGAATTTAATGCGCTTTTATTACACGCGGGACGATGGAGGTATAAAGGAAATTTTGGCAGATATATGAGAGGGAAAGTGCTTCCGACTCTTGCCTCAAAAGCCAACTTTCATATCAGCGTTTGTATAATCGATCCGACTAATCCGGGACTATGTGAAGAGCATGCCCGCTACCGCAATAGCATTAACTCGATTGATAAAGGTAAGAAATATAACGCGGACAATGTTGCCCTCGAAGTAGTTGTTACGATTATTGTGTGTGCATGGTACGTAGCTAATAAAAATGTTGCCATAGATCTATACCTTAGCTCAGTATTTGATCCGGTTCGAATTGATGCAAACGATCACGCAATGATCCTCACTGTTGAAGATAGGAGGAGTCCTGCATTAAAAATTACGAGTGGTCACTTTATGTTTGAACACTTTGATCTGCAAATGCAGTTTTCGAGGCAGCAAGCAAAAAACATCAAAGTGACTGGATTGAGAGAATCGGAAACAGTAGCCACTCTGTAGTGGTCTAATAAAACCGGACACCATTTAAGGTGGTAACATTACCACATTGAGAGAGGTGTTCGATGGTTAGAAAACGACGTACATTTACAACAGAATTCAAATTGGAAGCTGCCCAGCTGGTTACTGAGCAGGGGTACTCAATCCCCCAGGCCAGTCGCTCGCTTGGTATCGGTGAGACAGCACTGCGCCGCTGGGTTAACCAGCTCCAGCAGGAGACCCAGGGCATTACACCAAAGTCCAAAGCATTGACCGCCGAGCAGCAACGGATAAAAGAACTTGAAGCGCGGATTGACCGACTGGAACGGGAAAAGTCGATATTAAAAAAGGCTACAGCTCTCTTGATGAGCGAACAGATGCAACATACGCGCTGATCGATAAATTGAGAGAGCAGGAATCGCTGGAGCTGATCTGCCAGGCCTTTGATGTACCGAAGAGCACCTACTACGATTACAAAAAACGTAGCCAGAGAGTGGACGTTGAACGACTGACGCTTCGGGCAGCGATCAAGAAATTGTTTCGGGACACACGTAACTCGGCTGGCAGCCGGACACTGGTTGATCTGATGCGTGACTTGGGTCATTGCATTGGTCGATTCAAAGTGCGCAGCCTGATGAAAGAGTCTGGACTGACATCGAAACAGCCGGGGCCTCACGCCTACAAGCTGGCCAATGAAGAGCGGCCAGATATCCCGAATCATCTGGACCGGGAGTTTGACGTTGATGCGCCTGACAAGGTCTGGTGCGGTGACGTGACGAGTTATGCTGATTTCTGGTGTATGGCATTGAGGTAAACAGGTGG